>WNFU01001967.1_pt1 | contig 28514 bp, 28 predicted proteins | sample 5400121 | NCBI WGS metagenome assembly WNFU01 (sample SAMN13153360, study PRJNA577476) | soil metagenome | isolation source: 100 cm soil or saprolite under grassland replicate 1 | place: USA:California | collected 2016-06-15 | reverse complement strand
AAGCGGAAAGGCTTTACTCTGTGGCGTAGCGGTCGTAGGCCTGCCAGATCCGCTCAGCCGGCGCACTGAGCGCCGTGGGGGCGCCGGCGGCGGCGAGCAGGAGCGCCTTTTCAATCCGGTCGGCGATTTCTTCGGCCTGCCGGCAGATCGCGATCGGCAGCGCCACGTGCTCTCTCACGGCACGCTTGACGAGCGCACGGCCGTATTGTGGTTCGCTGAGCACCTGGAGGCAGCCGTGAATCAGCCAATGCCGAAACGAGAGCTTGTCCGTCGGGCGGTCTTGGCTCATCGTCGTAACCTCACAAAATCGCGTTCGCTCCAGCCGTGTTCATCCGGCGTGAGAGAGACCATTATTTATAGTGTCAAGTAGCGGCGAAATTCAGGTTCCAGAATTGGGTTTAGAATTAGCCTATATGTTATCATCCACCTTTGTCAAAACGGGAAGTGAAAATGAACCAAAACTTTGGGGAAATTGTGAAAGTTGAGGGAATAGGTAGGAATATTGCATTTAACCCGTTCCCCTTGGGTAATCGTATCGTCGTGTGCCGCATTGAAGACCCTGAAAGTGATTGGCTCAATAGAGTTCACAATAGACCCGGGCCTTATAACCCTCATAGCCGGTTTTTCCGTGAAGATCGGGACAAATTAGTTCCTCTGGAAGGTGCGCCTGTTTTTGATCTTGAGGACCCTTTTGGCGCTTGGATAATTGATGAACAGAACCAGCCACAACTCCTATTTGGTGGAGTGAGAGTGAACTTTAACGCTGAAGGCGGGCCTCGAATTAGAACTGAGCTCTATTTAGCTCCCCATATATATGACCTTTCTCAAGAAAAACAACCGGTTGCTGTCGTTGACGATATGCGCGATATCCGATTCGCTCAATCGGACGCAGGAGATATGGTGATGCTTCCGCGTCTGACGACAGGAGAGGCATACCCTGGAAGTATCGGCTATACCCGCATAACAGTAGAGGAACTAAAAGATCCGCAACGATTTAAAGACAAAATTGCTCATTCGAAATTGTTGCGTTTTTCTCTTCCCGCCGGGATACGACTTGGGGCAAATGCTGTATACAGCGAACTATCGAGACTTGACTCAGGAGAAACAAAAGAGCTTATTCATATTGTTTGTCATTCGTCTGAAGCAGATCCATATACTGATGCACAAGGAAAGCGTATAGAAAATGATTTTGTCACTGGGATTATTCATTATAGGGCTTATGATGGCTATCTCGATCCTGAAAATCCAACTGCGACAATTCAGCTTCGGGAACTCGCACGAAGTTCAAACTTCCCTACAACGCCAGGTTCGATTAAAGGACCGAGATATAAAGATGTGGTTTTCCCTGGAGGAATTGCTGGTAACAGATTATACGCAGGCTTAGGAGACCGGTCAGTCGTTCGAATCGAAATTTCCGCTCCTACCCCACCCAACTTCCACACTGCTTAGCATTTAAACTTCGTACCCAAGATTTTGGAACAAAAAACCTCAAAGAGCTCGTTTATCACAGGGTGCTCCAATGTCCAGTGGTTGGTACGCGCCAAGCTTGTTCGCGCCTGGGCCGACTCCTGCACCGACCCCGACCTCGAATGGCTACTCGCCTCCAACCTCATCGTCCGCTGGTTTGTTGGCTTGCCCCTGCTTGGCCCCACTCCCGACCACAGCACCCTCAATCGCTTCCATGCCTGGATGGCAACCACGACCCCGATGGCCCTGTTTGCCGATGTGGGCACGTTTCTTGACCGCGTTGACCCTGAGCCGGCCGCCACCACATCCTAGATCGTGGATACCTTCGCGATGGCCAGTCCGGCCGCGCCAACCGTCAGCGTCATCCATCTGCTCGGGCACCTGCTCGTCCGGCTGGTCCAGGCCTGGCCGTCCAGCCTCCCCATGCCCGCCGTACTCACGACCCTCGACCTGCCGACATTGCGCCATCCTACGCGCTGGCACACCGCGGACGAACGCCAGCAGCGCCTCCAAACGGTCGTCAGCACCGCACAGCAGGTCGTGGCCGCCGTGAGACCCATCCTGGCGCCGCTCCCTGCACACGAGCGTGCATCCGTGGACGTGCTGCTGCGCGCGATCGGCAAGGTCATCGCTGACGAGACTGCTACCGACGCCGACGGGCGCATTCGCGAACGTCTGGCCGACGACAAAGTTACCTATCGTTGTCAAAGCGCGGTTGACCTGCAAGCCACCTTGCGCAAGCACGAGGGCAGCCCAGCCGTGTTTGGCGTCAATGCCGTGATTAGCACCACCACAACCCGTATTCGCGCCTGTGTAGCCCTCACCGGCAGCACCCCCGATAGTGAGACCCCCACGGCAGTTGTGCGTCAACTCCAGCCGGCCGAGGTGCCGCTGCCGCCGTACCTGATTATGGATCAAGCCGGCGGGCGTGGCCCAACGCGCGCCCAGGTGGACGTGCGGAGTGAGGGTCAGACCCAGATGGTTGCCTTGATCCCGCCGAGCGGCGGGAGCGACCCGCGGCGCTTCAGCGTTGCCGATTTCCGCTTCAACCGTGCGCAGACGAGCTGCACCTGTCCAAACGGCGTCGTCAGCACGCGTGTCTATGCGCATGGCAGCAACGACGGTGTCTTCTTCCGTTTTTTTGGCCAGACAATGTCGCGATTGCCCGTTGTGGGATCAGTGTCGCGACCCACAAGCCAATCACACGGGCCATCGGACGGTCTTCATTTCGACCTATCACGCCTATTTGCGTGAGGGCGAGGCGTTCAACCACAGCCCGCTCGGCCAGCAGTTGCTGAAAGATCGCTGGCGGGTCGAACCGACGATTGCCTGGCTGGTCCGATACCACGGCTGCCGGCAGGCGCGCCGGGTCGGACTGGCTGCAGCGCAGTTTCAGCTGTTCCAAGCCTGCGCGGTGCGCAATCTGCTCATGTGGCTGAGCCGCCGAAGGCGGCAGGCCCACTCGTGAGTGGCAACCGCAGCATAGCATCAAGATGGATAGCCTGCTCGGGCAGGCTAGACCGTGCGCCGCGGTGCCGCACCTCGCCTGGCACACATCTTGTCTCGCGGCTCCTGATGGTCGCGCGACCCGATTGGCGGAACCGGAGATGAAGATAACGGCATGGACGACGGTCCCAACATGGTCGCGGGCGAGGTCGGCGCGCAAGCCGAGCGCGACCTGACGACGTTATTTGGCAAGCGCACCCGCGGCAAACGCGACGATGCCGGGTCCACCGAGCGAGGCGAGGACCGCCAAGCACAGTCACCTCGCCTGGGCCAGCCTCCGATCAGATGACCCTCGACCAACTCGTCCAAGAGGCCGACCTCAGGACGCTGCGAAAGGCCTATGACGGGGTGCTGCTGAAATGGCGCGGCCACCGGCTCCCGACCCTCGCTGAACTAAGCGCTGAATCATTACCCCGCCTATATTCGTGCCCAACTGCGCCGCCAAGTTCGCACTGACGCAGGCGGACGCTGCCGGCACTGCCACGGCCAGAAGTCCTGCTCACAATGCCACTGGAGTTCAAGCATCTTCATCCAGCGGCACGCGGCGGGGCTGCCGTGTGCCAGAAGCTCTGGCTGGCCTGCGCCCGCTGCAACGACTTCAAGGGTGACCGGACCGATGCCGTAAACCAAGAGATGGGTGAAACGGTGTAGCGGATCAACTTGCGTACCCAGATTTGGACGGAGCATTTCGCTTGGTCGCCCGATGGGACTCTGGCCATCGGCTTAACGCCCAGTCCTGCCAATATTTGGGAGGCAAGCCACGGCAGGTTCTATAGCGGTAAACGCGAAACACGTGCGCGATTTCCCTTTACCACGGTTGAAACCCCATTACCTATTCACTGGGCCAGCATAGCTCATTTTCACCCCGCCTTTGGGATAGATGGTAAAGGAGTTCAGGATGTGTCTCACAGGTTTATCCTCCGCCAATGCCAGGCGATGTCGCGCCAAGATACTACCGAGCACGATCTTCATCTCATAGGTAGCGAAGGCGGCCCCCACGCAGCGGCGCGCGCCGCCGCCAAAGGGCAGATACTCAAATGGTGTAAACTTCCGCTCCAAGAAGCGTTCTGGTCGAAAGCGCATAGGGTCAGGGTAGAGCGCTGAGTCGAAATGGGGCAGCGGGAGGACAGCCGCCACCGCCATGCCAGCTGGCAATTGATAACCCCGTAGCCTGAAGGGCAGTCTTAGTCTGCGGACGAGGGTGGTGCCCAAGACCGGATAGAGACGTAAAGCCTCGTTACACACCGCGCCAAGATAGGGCAGCTGCGCAAGCCTTTCGGGATCCGGCGATGGCCCCAACTGTGCCAGCTCTGTCTGAAGGCGCTCGGCGACTTGTGGTTCGCGCTGGAGCCAGTAGAAGGCCCACGCTAGCGAGACAGCGGTATTCTTGTGACCTGCGTTGAGCAGCGTCTTTAATTCGTCGCGTACCTCCTCGTTCGTCATCGTGCCGCCATCTTCATAACGGGCCGCGAGCAGCAGACTCAGGATGTCGTCTCGATCCCCTAATTCCTGGCGACGCGCCGCGATCTCGTCCAGAATCAGTTGATCAAAGCGGGCCGCGACATTTTGGAAGCGGCTCCATGCTCCGATGCCGGCAAAGCCCCGACGCAGCCAAGGAAACAACACAAGCGGCGCCGTGTAGGCGCGAAAGAATTCGAGGATTGTGTCTTCAAACAGCTGTAGCCGCTGTTTGTTCCGAATACCAAAGATGGTCTCCATGATCACATCCAGCGAGATAGCTTGGGTGGTGTCTACCATGCGGAAAACCCGGTCCGGTCTCCACTCGGCCGCATGTCTGAGTGCGATCTCTTGCATCACGTGTCCATACGTCTTCATGCGTGCCCCGTGGAACAACGGCATGATCAAGGCGCGCATTCGCTTGTGCGCCGCGCCTTCCAGTAAGGGCAACGAGTGGCTGCCAACCAGTGGCTCCAAGAAAGAGGCAACACTACGCTCAAACGTGTTCCGATCGGCCGTGAAGATTTCTCGTATACCCTCCGGGCTGCCAGTGACGACCATCGGGCCGGCCAGCGGCCTCAGTGTAAAAGGGTCGCCATACCGGCGTGCGTACTTCTCAAGCGTGCCGAACGGATCGCGGATGTACTCAAGGGTCTGCAGTGTGGTGGACCGAGGTCCGGGGGGTAAAGTGGACATAGCCTTACTCCTCCTAGTCAATAGATGAATGTCTGGATAGCAATACTCTACTCGAGTACACTCGCAGACGCATCGGTAGATCTACGCGATTGACTACCTGTTCGCGCCGGGCACGCCGCCCGAGGATATAGGTAGAATGGCCTACGACCATGTGCGGCACGATGCCAAACTGGAAGCATGAGGGGAGCAATCGCATAAGGTGTCGCCGTAGGTGGGCGGCACTCGCGAAAGCCGAAGAAGGTTGGCGTAGCAGTAGTGCTTAAATGAGCTGGTGCTCAATGGCGAAGCGAGTCGCGGCGGTGCGTGACGTGACGTCAAGTTTGCTGTAGATCGAACGTAGATGACCCTGAACCGTGCGGGGGCTAATGATGAGCTGCTCGGCGACCTGGGCGTCGGTCAAGCCCCGCGCAACCAGGCGCAAGATCTCGACCTCGCGCTCGGTGAGGCTGGCCGGGTAGGTCAAACTGACAGCTCGAGCGAGCGTTGCTGGTGGGTGCGGTGATATGTGTTCAGCGGTGGTCGACTCTGTCAACGCTTCGTCAATCGCGTGTTCCAGGGGCAGTTCTCTTCCCGCGGCCTGTGCGGTAGCCAGGGCGACATCGTCGAGCTCGGCGCGTAGGGTGTCCCCGATTCGCTCGTATTCGGTGCGATCAGCCGGGTCCAAGCGCCGATTGCTGGTTTCGAATTGGTGGTCGGCCGCGCCAAGCAGGCGAGCTGCTCGAGGCAGTTGTCGTCCTATGATCGCGACCCCCGCCACCCCTAGCAGATTCATTCCGATCTGCACATGGTCGCCGAGGTGCTGACAAAGCGCTATGCTTTTTGCAAAGCACGCGGCTGCTTGTGCACCGATGCCTTGATGCAGTGCGAGGAACCCCAGGCTAGTCTGTACCGCAGCGATGCCTGCCTGGTCGCCCAATTCCTGAAAGAGAACCAGGCTTTCTTCATACCACGCCTGCGCCCGCGCATCGTCACCCTGCTTGCGTGCCAGTGCTCCCAAATGATACATCGCGTTCGCACGGCCCCCTTTATGCCCCATTTTTTCTGCGAGCGCCAGCCCCTCACGATACCATCGGCCGGCCTGTTCTTCATCATGCTCTCGCCGTGCGATATCTCCGAGACTGAATAGTCGCCAAGTGAGATTATAATGCTCTCCCAGCGCCCGCAGGAGTTTTAAGCTCTCTTCAGAGTACACACGCGCCCGTGTATCATCGCCGAGGCGCGCCGCGAGATCCGCAAACAGACCAAGAATACCGGCATGCAGAAATGGATTCTGTACTGATCTACTGACCGTGTAGCACTCGTCCATATATGCTTGTGCTTGAGCAACCATGCCCTGCTGGAAATACAGCCATCCCAGCCGTAGGAGTATCATTCCCAACCGAAATCGGTCGTGTCCGTCTCGATGCAGCGCTAAACTCTCCGTGGCGAGCGTCAGAGCACGCGCCAGATCGCCGTGGCCCATCGCGCACTGGGAGAGTAAATAGAGTGCGTCAGCCGCGATCTGCCGATCGCCGACCTGTTGTGCCCAGAACAGCGCTTTCTCGCCAAGCGCTTGTGCGTCGATCCAATCACCCTGGATCCACGCCAGCATTCCGGCGCCGCCCACCGCCCACGCGCGCGCGACGGAGGCCGCAGCTTCGCTCCGATCAAGTCGTACCAGCGCACCGTTCAGCCACGAACGCCCCTCTGTAGGGAGCCCCTGGAGAAACCAGAAGAACCAGAGCGCACCGGCGAGGCGTATACTGGCCTCGATGCTGTCGTCCTGCATCTGGTACCATGTGAGCGCCGCACGCAGGTTATCGTGCTCTTGTTTCAAGCGTACAAGCCAGCGGAGCATCTGTGCGCCCCGGAGTTCCGGATCGGCCGTCTCCGCCAATGCCAGATAGTACGTGGCGTGCTGGCGTTGCAGCGCCGCGATCTCACCATGCTCCGTAAGCAACTCGAGCGCATACTCACGGATGGTTTCCAACATCAGAATCCGCGGCTCACCACCCAGGCCAGCATCCTGCTGCAGCAAGCTGTTGTCCACGAGCAACGCCAGCCCGTCTAGCACCTCCATGTGCAGCTTGGCGTCGGCACCGCAGACAGTCTCGGCTGCATCGACGGTGAAGCCGCCGACAAACACAGCGAGGTGCCGGAAGAGCGCCTGCTCGCCCGCATTCAGCAGGTTGTAGCTCCAGTCGACCGCACTGCGCAGCGTCTGTTGTCGTGCCGGCAGATCTTGAGCGCCGCCAACGAGCACTTTGAAGCGTTGGTTGAGGCGTGCCAGTAGTGACTGAGGTGGAAATAGCTTGCTGCGGGCCGCGGCCAATTCAATTGCCAACGGCAGCCCGTCGAGGCGAACGCAGATTTCTGCTACTGCTGGGGCATTATCATTCGTGACGGTGAAATCAGCCTTCACCGCCTGCGCACGTTCGATGAACAGCCGCACTGAGTCGTACTGGATGAGGCGATCCAGAGCTGGCAGTTGTTGCACATTGGGCAGTGCAAGTGGCGGGACCAGAAACTCACGCTCGCCGTACAGATGCAGCGCCGCCCGGCTGGTGACCAATATCTTTAGCCCTGGTGCCGCTGCCAGCAGTTGGCCGACCAACGATGTTGCTTGCAGCACCTGTTCGAAGTTGTCGAGCAAGAGCAGCATATGCTTTGCGCGTAGGTGGTCTTTGAGGCGCTCGATCAGCGGCAAGCTGCCAGCTTCCCGAATCCCCAATGTCTGCACAATCGTGGAAGTAACCAGGTCGGGGTCGTTAATCGGCGCCAGGGTGACGAAGTAGACGCCATCCGCGAATGTATCGAGCAGCTCGGCGGCGACTTGGAGTGCGAGGCGTGTTTTGCCGGTGCCGCCGGGTCCCGTGAGCGTGAGCAGACGCAGGTCCTCTCTTCGCAGCAGCATTCGCGCCGTCGCGATGTCACGCTCGCGCCCGATCAGCGCTGTCGCTTGCACTGGTAAATTGGTAAGGCCGGCATCCAGTGTTTTTAGTGGTGGAAAGGCGTCAGGGAGGTTCGCAATAACCAACTGAAAGATGCGTTCTGGACGGAGCAAATCCTTGAGGCGATGGGTTCCCAGATCCCGCGCGGCGACACCTGCGGGGAGATTGTGCTCGACAAGTGCGTGGGTGGTCTGCGATAGGAGCACCTGTCCGCCATGTCCCGCCGCACAGAGCCGCGCCGCGCGATGGACGTCCAAGCCGACGTAATCGTCCCCGGTGGAAGATGGTTCGCCGGTGTGTAGCGCCATGCGAACGCGCAGGGCAATGCCATCTGGCCATTGGTGTGTCGCGAGAGCCTGCTGTGCCGCCACTGCGGCGCCGACCGCATCACCCGCGCGCTCGAACGCTACGAAGAAGCTGTCCCCCTCGGTTAGGACTTCGTAGCCGCTCCCACGCTCGAAAGCAGCACGCAAGAGTTGCTGGTGTGCGGCCAGGATGGCAGGATAGTGGTCGCCCAATCGCTGCAACAGCCGTGTGGAGTCTTCTATGTCCGTAAAGAGCAGGGTGATAGTTCCTGTCGGCGGTTGAGACATACCCACCCTCCTGGAATGGCTGAGGCTACGTTATGGATGGTGCATGTAAATTATAACACGGAGGATACGCGTGCAAGTGTCCAGGCGCTTTCACGGGTTGCCGATAAGACCACTAACAGTAATTACTGTTGCCTATAATAGTAGTCGTAGCGGCGAGATCTTTTAGCGTGCTGATCCTCGACGGCAGCGACTTTCCCAAACAGAATATAGAGTCGGTCGGCATGGCGCGCCAGTATTGCGGCCAAATGGGCAAAACCGTCACGTGTCAGGCGGGCATGTTTTTGGCCTACGCTAGCCACCTCGGCTATGCGCTGTTATCGCGCACATCACTGATGTGGCACGCGAGCATTTGGGCGAAAGCGCCTTTAATAGAACCTAGACCGCTGGAGAGTTCCAGGCAACCACGCGCCATATCTGACAAGCCAGCGACTTCCATCTTATGTGGACACTACTGTGACCACCTTTGTACAGCAATGGATTACGCTTATACGAGCGTTGTCGGAGATCGTCGCACAGCCTCTGCTCGCATCGTTTTACGTAGCGTAGACTGGCTATTCCATCCCGTGCCTCTTCAGTTCCTCAGCACTATGCGTTGGAGTCTACTGCCATTTGTAATCCTAAAGACAGTTTGAACATGGCTCATGTGTAGCTAGCGTGCGGTGTGGTATCATGGCGATATGATTGACTTTCCGATAACTGGGCTGCTCGATGCCAGCATTTGCATGATCTGGCTGGAGCGCCACCTCCACCCAGAGGGATTTGCCTGCCCCCAGTGTGGGAGCACCAATCGCCGCCTGTTCCGCCAGCAGAAATACTTTCCCGCCTATCACTGTCGCGATTGCGATGGCTACTATACCTTTCATTCATCTGGTCTCGCGCCAGAGCGGCGAACATCGCTTCACCCAGAGGGTACCCGGTCTGTGAACATGCCGGGTACCCTCTGGGTGAAGCGAACCTGCCACGAATTGATCGACGAGAACATTCCGGTCGGGAGCACCGTGCTGTATACCGATGAGGCCAACAGCTTTCCGGGATGTCATCCGACACATGGGACAGTTTGTCACAGTGCTGGTGAATGGGCGCGCGATGACGATGGGGAAGGGATACGCGAGGTGCATTGCAATACCTGCGAAGGGGCGGGCACGGCCTTGCGCACATATCTGCGGGTGTTTCGTGGTGTCCATAAGGCGTATCTGCATCTGTATGTGGCCACGTATGAGGCGCTGCTCAACACCAAGCAGGTGACAGCCACCCACATCCGTCGCCTGTGTTTCGGCGGCCCAGCAGCAGGCATTAACGACACATGAGCCGATCATGTCATGCAGTAAGGGGATTGCCTATCAGCCAACAGAGGTAATCTGTTCGCCCATCGCGTCACCGTCAGCCGCTGGTGCGCCTCATTGCGAATGGCATCCCACATCGGCACATTGACGGTGTCAATTCCAATCGCAGTATGACGGGAGGGAAATGCTATGGCTGACACTGATTTTAAGCCACGTGGTGTCCATCTGGTTGGAAGTGTTCCACTCGAGAGCAACACCGCCGTATTTACCCTGGCAAGCACGCTCCTGGGCCGGCACCTGCAACGTCTCCCGGATGGTGAGACCGGTGTCCGCCTTGGCTGGATTGGTTGGCAGCGCCCGATTATTCTTGGTATGCCGCAGCTCGAGCAGACGAGCATCTTGGGTGGAGTGGGCGGACGCTACGGCACGTTTCCGCTCCTGCGGCTTCGCCCCGGCGTCACGGCTGACAGCATCCAGTTCCCGCCGCTCGGGTATAGTGCCGCAGCGACTGAGTCGTACGCCGAGTTCGCACGCCTGAAACGCGAAGGCATCATTCCCGGCCCGGTCCGGTTCCAGGTCTGTCTGCCAACCCCACTGGCGCCCATTCATGGGGTCATTGTCCCAGAGGATCAGCCGACGGTGGAAGCAGCGTATGAGGCGCGGATGCTGACCGAGCTCAACGACATTCTGGCGGCTATACCGGCCCAGGAACTGGCGATCCAGTGGGATACGGCGGTCGAGTTCGCCATCCTCGAAGGTATGCTGCGGACCTACCTGGTCAATCCAGAGGAGGAGATTCTCACACGGTTGGTGCGATTAGGCAACCAGCTGCCGGCTGAGATCGAGCTCGGCTACCATCTGTGCTACGGCGACGCGGGCCACCAGCACTTCAAGGAGCCGGAGGATATGTCTAAGCTCGTCACCATCGCAACGGGCATCGGTGCAGGATTGGCCCGGCCACTGACTTGGATCCACATGCCAGTGCCGCGCAACCGCACCGACGCAACGTATTTCGCGCCGCTCAGGCAGCTCAGGCTCGGTGCGGAGACCGAGCTGTATCTCGGGTTGGTACACCGCACCGACGGCGTGGCCGGCACGCAGCAGCGGATCAAGGCTGCCCAGCAGGTGGTCAGCGACTTCGGCGTGGCGACAGAGTGTGGGTTGGGACGTCGCCCCGCCGAGACTATTCCCGAGGTTTTGCAGATCCACACCGCAGTCGCCGCGCCGGTGCGATGATTGGGTACTGGGGTGGCTCATAGTGGAGCTTGCGTGCAAGGGTTGTGGCGACCGCAGTACAAAGCCTGCGGCTCGATCGGACGCACACTAACTACACATGAGCCTACTCCGTTTCAATGACGGCCACAGCCTAGGCAGCATCATAGACAGCACGCGTCAGATCGAACACGTCAGACCGATCATGCTCGGCCGAACCTCAGCTATAGCTCAGGCGAGACTCGGCGTGAACAGCGACACTACGCATAGCAATATAGTGTACTCACTGAGAAAGAGTATGCTCGTGGTCCGAGACCCCGTCTGTGGCTAGCGTACGGGCAACGCGCGATGCTCAGTAACGCGCTGGCGGGTAAACCGGGTGAGGATCTGGAAAACAGGGTTGCGTTGTGCCGAATACACATCGCGCTGGTAGCCTTCTTGACTGAGCACGCGCCCGAACTGCTGCCCTACGCCCAGGAAGCCGGCCTGCTGGTCGTCGATCGCCAGGGCCTCCTGCGGACCCACTGGAATCTTTGCGGCGCGCTGCTCTTTCCGACGCTCGCCGAGGGCGCGGTCACCGATCTGCGCGCGCGTTCGCTTCGTGCTGGCGCAAAAACAAAGTCACTGGCCGGCGCGCCCGCCGATCGCGGCGCGATCTATCCCTTCGGCTGGGATGACCTGGGTGGCGCCGATACGGTCATCCTGACCGAGAGCGGCGAGTTCAAGACGCTGGTCCCACTCGCGGCCTATCACGACGGCGCGCTGAGCGTGCCGACGATCGGCGTTCCGGGCATCAACGGACTGCCGCCCGATATCGGCACGCGGCTGCGCGCCAAAGGGGTGCGCTGTGTGATCATCGCCTACGATACGCAGCCGCGGCCAGTGCGGCCGATCGCGCGCAGCCCTCCTCGAAGATTGATCTCGACTCGTTCTATTTTCAACATGGACCGACCCGACTCCAACAACTGATCGACGACGCGCCGTTGCTCGACGTGTATGCCGCCAGCATCCGGCGCGCATTGTTGCGCACGGCCAATCTCTCAGCGCCGAACCCGTACCCGACTCACCGCGCGCGCCCGCGACAAATCACGTCTCCGACCTGCGCCGCTCCTTCACCATCAGTGCCAACGACACCAATCACACTTGAGCAGGCGCGCGCCGCGATACGTTGCCTGACCAGCGAGCACGCCCAGCACGGTGCCGGCTTCCTCCTTCTGGCGCATCCTCCTGGCGCCGGCAAAGGGCAGAACACGATCGAAGGCTTGAAAGACTATTTGCGCGCCGACCCCGATCCAGGCTCTATCGTCTGGGCCGCGCTGCACAAGGGCCAGATCGCCGACCAGCACGGGCTGGCGTTCGTGGCCCTGCACGGCCGGCATGGCGGCAACTGCCATAAGCTGCCCGAAGTCCAGGAACTCAGCCGCAAGGGCTACAGTGTTCGCGCGGCACTGTGCCGGCGGCGCTGCCCGCACGCCGCCACACTGCTCGGCTGGCTCGGCCAGATCCTCGCGACCACCGCCGACCGGTCGCTGAGTGGCACGCTGCTGTATCAGGAGCTTGATGCCCTGGCCGAGGCTGATGGTCTCGACGTCGCTGAGACGCTGCAACGCGCGATCGACGCCTTACCTGATCCAACAGCGAAGCCACCGGCGTGATTGAACCTAACGCAAACAATCGTATGCTGACCATTCCGGCCGAGATTGGCGCGGGCCAGCTGCGCGACCTCCAGCGCATCCGTGGCGGCGCGGGCGCGAAGGGCCGTCTGGCATCGGGCGAGTATGTGCTCGAAACCGAGGGCACATCATGCTTCGTCGGCCGCCAGCGATGCCGCGCCAGCCAGCGAGCCCACAGCGCCAGCCCGGCCCAAGCGCCGCGCCAAGCCGGCCGCGTAGGCCAACTCGGACGAGCGCCGGAACGCGAATGCGTTCCGGCGCCTTTTTGTGTTCACCTCTGATTTTGAATGGTCGCCGCGCCGGCGGAGGGGCGCGAAAGGGCACGCGGGGTAGCAGACCGTTGATATCAGCGACGGCAGGCGCGGCTCGCGCAGCTTGTTCGACTTCGTGTCGCTGGCGAGAGCTCGACCGCCCCGCCAGTCGCGGCGACGGTTGAGGGCTGCTCGAGTGCGAGCGCCAGCTCACGTAGTCACCAGAGGCTATTTTGAAATAGGCTGATTTGCCGGGATAGGGGGGAAAGCTTCTTGATTTCCAGGATGCCCCATATCAGCGCATGGCATTGGCTGGCGACAGGCATGGCACTCTTTATGCAAAAAAAAAGCTAGAGAGGAGAACAGAAGAGAGGAGGGGAGAAAGCCATGGCTCTACCACATATCACGCCGCGTCGTGTCGCGCCCTCTATCCTGAGCGGTGCCTCTGGCATTCATATGCTGGTGCGGATGTCGCGCTGGGGTCGATTTTCTGCCCGTACGCTATCGCTGCGCCATTTTTTTCGCAAGCATTCTCATTTTATTCTTGGTTGGAGTAGTGGCCCGGCGGTGATATGGCACCGCGCCAAGCACTATCGTCAGCGCCGTATAGGCAGCAGCCCGATGGTGCGTGCGGCGATGGCGCCGATTCAAGCGGCGGTGCATGCACTCCTGGAGGCAGATCGCGGCGGTGTGACGCGCCCGAAGGCATGTGCCAAGACTTGCTGGCGCACGAGGCGGCGCTCTGGACATTCGTGCGCGAAGACGGCGTTGAGCCGACCGGGTACCCTCTGGGTGAACGCGGCCGAACAGGCCTCCGACCGGCGGTTCTGTGGCGGAAGGGCTGTTTTGGCGCGCACAGCGCCGATGGGAATCGGTTTGTCGAGCGCATCCTGAGTGTGCGGGCCACCTGTAGACAGCAGCAACGGCATCTCTTGACCTTTGTCACCGAGGCGATCACCGCATACTGGGCCAGACGACCGGCGCCCATATTGCTCCCCGCGACAGCGCTAAACGTCCCATGAACCCATGAACGTTGCCATTGACATCAGGTCTATAATAGTTGTGTATGTAGAGGCAGTCCCGCTCTGTCTGCCTTGGTTGGTTTGTATCGCGCGGCCCGCGCGCCTACATCTCCTCCACCGTATCTTCTGACAAGTAGAGAGCAGAGGCTCGCACCTAAATGCAGCCAATCATATATTCGATTCGCGTTTCCCGACGGACGACGAACGACGGAGGACGAATGGAGCATTCGCCAATCGTCTTCCGTCTTCCGTCAAAACCCGGAACGAAGTTGCGATAGCCTGCACTAAATATGCTTTGCGGCCGGGCATTGCCGTATTGCGCCGACGGACATACGGTCGTGGCCCACGAGAACACAACCTGCCTCGTCTTCTCCCAAGGCGAACCGACCAAGTTCGCGGGGCGTGGCGACGATGGACAGTTCTCGGTCGTGGAGAACTCGGGTGGAACTCGCATCTCTAACGCTGCGACCACGCGTATCGACGTGAGCGCCTTCGTGCAGCTCAAAGGGAGACGATGTCCCAGCACCGTACGCAGTATCCTATTGGGTCCGATATGTTCCCGCTCCCCATGGTCAAAGAATTGCTAGGGACGGAGTACTTTGCGCAAGCCCATCCTTCCCAAAGTGGTAGCGACTGACCTGTTGCCTGGCGGGCTTTTCATGAAGGCGGTCTGACACCAAATCAGTCTCACCGGTGTGAAGCCCTATTGGCCACTCCCAGTGTCGGCGAAAGGAGATCGGGCATGCGGCAGGATCGCTCCTGGGCAAGGCAAGCCATGCAGACGATTGCAGCGGATTTCAACCGATCTGCAGATACCCATTTGATCCGTCTGGACATTCTCGGTACGCCACATATTCCACTCTACCTCAAGGACGAGTCGACGCACCCGACTGGTAGTCTGAAGCATCGACTCGCGCGCTCGCTCTTCTTATATGCGGTCTGCAATGGCTGGGTGAACGAGAACACTCCGATCATCGAGGCATCATCAGGGAGCACCGCGATTTCCGAGGCCTACTTTGCGCACCTGCTACAGTTGCCCTTCATCGCCGTGATGCCAAGAACGACCTCGCCGGCGAAGATTGCTCAGATTGAATTCTATGGCGGCCAGTGTCACCTGGTGGATAACCCCAGTGAGATTTATGCTGTTTCCGCCCACCTGGCCGAGTCGCTCGGCGGGCATTTCATGGACCAGTTCACCTACGCGGAACGGGTCACAGACTGGCGCGGCAACAACAACATTGCCGAGTCGATCTTCGAACAGATGTCCCAAGAGCCGTATCCTGAACCCATTTGGGTCGTATGCGGTGCTGGAACAGGAGGCACCTCCGCGACCATCGGACGCTATCTCCGTTACATCAGGCTGGATACCCAACTATGCGTCGTCGATCCAGAGAACTCTATCTTCTATGATTACTACACCGGGCGAGACTCGACCTTGACGTGTTCCATCGGCTCCAATGTTGAAGGCATCGGACGGCCGCGCGTCGAACCATCGTTTATACCCGACGTAGTGGATCGGATGATCAGAGTGCCTGACACCGGTAGCTACGCGGCGATCCACTTCCTGGACCGAATCCTGGGGCGCAAGTGCGGCGGTTCGACGGGCTGCAACCTGTATGGGGCGTTCCAACTCATGGCGGAGATGCAGCGAGCGGGCATTAAGGGATCCGTCGTCACGTTGATCTGCGACTCGGGGGAACGCTATCTGAATTCATATTACGATCGTCGCTGGCTGCACGAGAGGGGGCACCACCTCGAGCCCTATCTGGCTCAGCTAGAGCACTTTTACCGCCACGGTGAGTGGAGCAACGATCTTGCGCCGAATACGACGGTAGCCGGATAGAGAGGTTGTCGATGTGGTCAAGTGACAAGCCCTGAACGGTTACCGTTCTTCTCCACGATCACCGGCTCGTTGTCTCGAAACGAACACGACTATCGAGTACACCCATGTGTATCGTCGTCGCATGCGCAGCCGCATTCAGTATCTGTTGACCGGGCTAGTCATCAACGTCAAACGCATGGTTCGATTGCTGCTCGACCAACCTCCACCAAGGGACAGGTGCGTGATTGTCTAGCCGATAGCGGTGCAAGCGGATAGATGAGCGCGTGGTAAGGGCTCGCAGTGGGCGGGGGAAAGCTCGCTTGTTCGCATGGATGATCATCACGGCCATTGTTGCCTGTCTGTCATGGGCACTTTTTCAGCAGTCTCAGTAGATCACGGGTTTCATGGTCTTGGTAGCCCAACTGCGGTCATGCTGGCAAGAGGTGGCTCTACCTCCGACACGACCCCATAGAATCGCTCAATGGCGCGGGTCAAGAAGCGCACCATCCGATCGAGCCGAAAGGCCACGTGCGCAACCCGGCCCGGGCCACGTCCAGGAATTCGTAAGAAGAGCCAATGCAAGCGGATCCACATATTCACAATCAGCAATGCCAGTCCCATCAGCAGGAAGCGCAACACCGGGTTGGGCGAGGTCGTCCGTGTCCGCGCCTTCTGCTGGTCGCCCGCCTGGAGCGCCAGTTCGACCAGAAAGATCAGCCCCCAGCCGACGCCGCGCCGGCCCGCCACGCCCGCGGCCCGGCAGCTGGCTAGCCCAGCCTCCAGCAGCGGCTGCGCTGCTGGATAATCGTCCTGCTGGTAGGCGATCGTCCCCATGGGCAGCAGCGCCCATCCCGTGTTCAACTGGTCGCCGATCTCGCGGCCGATCACGAGCGCCTCGTCGAGCAGCTGGCGCGCCTGGGCGGCGTCCCCCGGTCCAGAGAATGGCGGTCGCCGCGTTCAGCGCGCTGGCGCTCCCGACGGCCCAGGCGCACACGCGCGGGCGCGCCAGCGCGCGGAGGGTGTGCTGCCGGCTCTCGTCGTAGTACCCGCGCGTGTACCAGAACGACCGCAGCGCCGTCACCAGCCGTCGTGCCGTAGGCGCGCCCGCGCGCTCCATCGCATAGTCGAACGCAGCACGCATATTATCGTGCTCCAGGGCCAGACGGTCGAGCCAGGCGACCTGGTCGGCCGCGAACAGATGCGGCTCCGCCTCCTCGGCCAGATGCACGAAGTAGGCCAGGTGCCGCACCCGCGCCACATCCAGCTCATCTGCGGCCGCCAGCCGTTCGTGCGCGTAGGCCCGCATCGTCTCCAGCAGCCGGTAGCGCGCCGCATCGTGCCGCTGGTCCACGATCAAGAGCGATTTATCCACCAGCTGCGACAGCAGTTCCAGGGTCGCTGGTCGTCGGTCACCACTCTCGACGGCGCAGACGGGCGCGGCGCTGTGGAGCGTACACCCTCCGGCGAACACCGCCAGCCGGCGCAAGAGCGCCTGCTCCGCCGGGTTCAACAGGCTGTAGCACCAGTCGATAGCAGTCCTTAAGGTTCGCTGGCGCGCCACGGCGGTGGCACTGTCGCCGTCGACGTCGTCCTCTGCTCGTATGGGCCGTGGCCTGCTTCGAGCCGACAGGAGCGTCTCCGCATCCGCTAGGTGCAGGTCATTCCAACGCGTAGGCGAACGCCTGCTCCAAGGAAAGCGCCAGCCCGTCCATGAACGCTGCCGCCCACGCTTCCTCGCCCAGCGCCGCGCGCGCTCCCGCCACTGCCTGCTCGGTGGCGATCTCCTCTGGAATCGCCTGCGGGGTGCCGATTACCTGGCGTACCGTGGTCGCCGCACCTAGTAAGCACGCCGCGCGCTCCCCCCGGCCTTCTGCCGCAGCGACGCTGGCCAGATCCTCCAATGTGATTGCGATCTGCCGGCGCGCCCCCAGCGCTCGCTTCAGTTCGAGCGCCTGCCTGTGGAGCGCCGTTGCCCGCACCAAATCCCCCTGCTGGCGCGCCACATTCCCCAGGTCGCCGAGTTGAAACGCCTCGAGATTGGTGCGGCCCAATTGTCGGGCGAGCGCCAGCGCCTCGGTATGGCGCGCTGCCGCGCTGGCGAGATCACCCAGGTGGTACTCGGCCTCGCCCATATTTCCGAGCGCGCGGGCAACCTCCCCCAGATCGCCCACCGCACGCGCCTGCGCCAGACTCTGCTCCCACCGCTCCAGCGCCCCGTGCAGGTCGCCCTGATCGTAAGCCACCCCGCCCAGTGTGGTGAGGGCACGCACGGCGCCGACCAGATCGTCGGCTGCGCGGTAGCACGCAAGGCCTAGTTCCAACCAGCGTGTCGCCTGGATATGATCGCCCTGCGTATTTGCCAGCAGGCCCGCCGCAGAGAACGCCTGTGCTTGCACCGCTGGCGACACCTCGACCGCATGTGCCGGCGTAAGGAAGCGTTCTAGCCACTCCCGTCCCTCGCGGAGATATCCACGGGTGAACCAAAACCGCTCCAGCGCGCCGGCCAGGCGCAGCCCCAAATCGGTCTGCCCCTGCTCCCACACCCAGCTGAGCGCCGCGCGCAGGTTGTCGAGCGCGCTATCCAGGCGCTCTAGCGCGGTCGCCTGGTCTGGCCGGGTCAGTTCGGGTGCCGCCTGCTCCGCCAGCGCCAGGTAGTACGTTGCATGCTGCGCACGCATTGCTGCGGCGTCGCCGCTGGTGCCCAGTCGCTCAGCGGCGAATTGGCGTAGCAACTCGTGGAGACTGTAGCGCCCGACCCCTGCCTGCTGCAGGAGTGACTTGTCGACCAGTGCGACCAGCGTGGTGGGGCGCACATTGGCCACGGCCTGCGCCGCCGCACGGTCGAAGCTGCCACGGAAGACTGAGAGTCGCATCAACGCCTGCTGCTCAGATGCGTTCAATAAGCGCCAGGCGTAGTCGAACACCGCCCGCAGACTGCGGTGGCGATCGGGGACATCGCGCGTCCGTGCCGCAAGGAAGTCGAGGTCAGCCTCCATCGCCTCCGCGATCTCGTCGGGGGTGTAGTGTCCCACCCAGTGGGCGGCCAGCTCGATCGCGAGTGGCAGCCCAGAGAGCAGCCGGCAGAGCCGCGCCACCGCGCCGTCGGCTATGTCCTGCCCCCAGCCAGGCGTGTGCCGTGCCGCCCGCTCCAGGAAGAGCTGTACGCCGGGATAGCTGGCGGGGTCGGACGCGCCCGGCAGCGGCACCGGTAGGCCCTCCAGCCGCAATAGCGCCTCGCCGCCGAGGCCGAGCGGCTCGCGTGAGGTGGCAACTACACGCACCTTCGGCCCGGCCTCTAGCAGCACGCCCGCGACGGCGGCCACCTCCGGCAGGTGCTCGCAATTGTCGAGCACGAGCAGCACCGCGCGATCATGGAGCGCGTCGGCCAGCTCATCGAGTGGGTCGCGCCAGCCACCGAGAGTGCGCCCGAGCGCCGTCGCGACGGCGCTCGCCAGCGTGCCACGCTGGAGCGCCAGGTCGTCCGCAGGCTGGACGCCGGCCAGCGCGACCCACCAGACCCCGTCGGCGAACTGCGGGAGTAGTTGCCAGGCGATTGCGAGGGCCAGGCGCGTCTTGCCCGCGCCCCCCGCCCCAATCAGCGTCACCAGCCGAGTGTCGCCCGCCAGTAGCACGGCGAGCCTCGCCAGCTCCTCCGCGCGCCCGACGAATGAGGTGAGCGGCGACGGTAGGTTGTGCCGTGAAGTTGAGAAGTGTGAAGTGTGAAGTGTGAAGTGTTCCTGATGGATTGGCGCTGTTCTCAATTCTACAATTTCACTTCTCAATCCCGTATCGCGGATCTGCTCGTAGAGCGCGCGGATCTCCTCATCCGGCTCGATGCCCAGCTCGGCCTCCAGCACCTGGCGGCAGCGCTCGTAGGCCGCCAGCGCGGCAGCGCGATCGCCAGATGCCGCCAGTGCCTGCATGAGCTGGCGGTAGGCCCGCTCGCGCCAGGGCTCCAGCTCGATCTGGCGGCGCGCATCGCGCGCCAGCGCCGCGTAGTCGCCCCGGTGGTCGTGATACACCGCCAGCATGCCGAGGGCCTCAAGCGCCTGCTGGTGCAGCCGTTCGCGCTGGATCAGCGCCCACTCTTCGAACGACGTGCTGTCGGGCAGCACAAAGCCGCTGAGAAAATCGCCGCGATAGAGCACGATGGCCTGGGCCAGCCGCGCCGCGCACTCGGCGCATAGCGCGCCGTGTGCGTGGCGATGCGCGCGACACTCGGCTAGCAGCGCCCCGAACGCCGCCACGTCCAGCGTGTGGTCGCTGGTGGTACTGAACTGCACACTGTGGCGGCTAGTCAACAGATACGGCCCTGCCGCCTCGCGCAGGGCCGCCCGCAGGTTGGCCAGCGCGACGCGCAGGCTGTTGCGCGCAGCCTCCTCGGGCGACTCGGGCCAGAACATGCCCAGCAGTGTGTCGCGGCTGTGAACCTGCCGGCCTTCGACTGCCAGATAGGCCAGCAGCGCCAGTTCCTTACGCGCGCGCACCACCGCCGTCCCGTCGGCGTGGGCTATCTGCGGTGGGCCGAGCAAGGCCAGTGTCAAGGCAGCCATATGCCGCCCCGCTCGCGACCATTAATGGACTGACCAGCGCCATAAATGATCGCCATAATGATGAAATAATGCTCGGATCGCATACTTTCCCCAGATCAAGAACGCGACGACTAGTGAGAAAGTGATGCCCGAACTAACCCATGCATCCTACCTGCTGCGCATCTGGCGCGATCACACCAGGTCACCCTGGCGCGCGATGGTGATCGACGTCGCCCAGCCGGGCGCGCATCAGCACTTCGCTACGCTGGACGCGCTGTTCGCCTTTCTGAACGCGCAGACCGGCCCAGCGTCGCCGCCGGCACACGAGCAGGTGCGTGCGCCAATCGAATGGGAGCACGACTATTATACACCCCATGGCGTGTCGTCGGAAGAGTCATTGGAATGAACGACTGTGGCGAGCTATTGGCGTGATACACAAGGAGTAGGGTAGCCCAATGAACAATACTGCGACCACACCCAGCCTGCGCATCCTGGGCCTGTTCGCGCATCCTGACGACGAGGTATTCGTCGCCGGGGGCACGCTGGCGAAGTACGCCGCCGAGGGCGCCGAGATCATGGTCATATCTTCGACGCGCGGCCAGGCCGGGCAAATCCGCGACAGCACCATCGCCACCCGGCGCACGCTCGGAGCCGTGCGCGAGCAGGAGTTGCACCTGTCTTCGGCGCACTTGGGCGTGCAGCACTCGGTTTGCTGGGACTATGGCGACGGCACGCTGCAGAGCCTGGACCGCGAACAGCTTACCCGCGACGCGGTCGCCGCGATCCGCGGCTTTCGCCCCGATATAGTCCTCTCGTTCGGCCCCGATGGCGGGTACGGGCACCCCGATCATATCGTGATGTGCCTGGTTGCCGCCGAGGCCGTGCGCAGGGCCGGCGACCCCACGCAGTTTCCCGAGCAGGTCGCCGCCGGGCTGGCGCCGCATCAGCCCTGGCGCTACTACCAGAGCTACTTCCCCACTAATCGCCTGCTGTTGCTAGAGCGGCTGGTGCAATGGCTGGTGCAGCACAAAGATCGATTCCAGGGGTCGCTCGACTTCGTCCAGGCGATGCTGCTGCTGTCCGAAGAAAGCACCATGCTGAAGTACGCCAGCGACTTTGTAGAAACAAGGTGGTATCCGCAGGGTTTTTATATTATCGAGCAGGGCGAACCAGCCACCAATCTCTATCTGGTGCTTTCAGGGCGAGCGCAGGCCATCGTCGAAGATGCCGATGGCGGCTTGAAGACGGTGGGCTACCTGGAGCCGGGGATGTTCTTCGGCGAGCAGGGCCTGGCTTTTCACCGCCCGCGCAACGCGCATGTGGTCGCCGTCGAAAGCACAACCTGCCTGGTCTTTTCGCCCAGCCAACCGACCAACTTCGCCGGGCGCGGCGAGGATGCCATGCTGGTCGGCGAGATGCCTGGCGCGGCGGAGAATCTGGAGGACATAGGGGCGGCCACCACCCGCATCGACGTGAGCGAGCACATTGCGCGTAAGTTGCAGGCGATGGCGGCGCATCGCAGCCAGTTCGTCTTCGACCCCGATATGCTGCCACTGTCGATCTTGCAGGAGCTGTTTGGCCACGAATATTTCGTGCGCGTCTATCCGCGGCGTGAACTGGCGGCAGAGTTGTAGGAGTCGACTATGGCACTATGGCAACGAACCAACACCGAATCTTCAGCGGTCAGATCGGGTACGACTGAATATCTCTGGTGCGAAATCCTGCCGATTACCCTACATGCCGGACAGATCATGTACATTCAGCGCGGCCAGGACACAGCTGCTGCATGGCACGAGCCATATGACCCCGGCGCCCATCCGAGCGATATCGTGCGGGCACGCGTGGAAGCCTTTTTTGGAAGCGTGCTCGATCCGCGCGTGTCGGTCGTTCATTCGACTGCCTGGCGATACGAATACAGCAGCACGGCGAGCGGACGGCTGATCTTGACTTACCTGGCTGTGCTACCATCAATTTATTGCACACTCAGCTGCCCGGCCGGGCAGCTGAGTGTGCAGCCGGTAGGGGCCGGCATGGTGGCGCGCAGTGGAACTCTCGAACCGCCGGAACGGGTGGCATTGGAGCACATACTGGCCCATGCGCTCGATCATGTCACGCTTTTGTTGGAAACCGATTTCGCTATATGGCGGGCACTTGGGCCGCAGTGGCGCGCGGCGCTCGCGCAGCGCCAGTCCCGGCCAGCGGGCGAGCTGCGCCTGGCCCACGCGATGGCCTCCACGCCATCCCTGGGCGCTGGCGCGGCCAATGACCTGGCGTCGAACTCCTGACCCCGTTGCGCACTCAGCTGCTGGATTGATGCGAAGCGTTGTGGCGAAAATGGCCAGCCAGTCGGCAAGTTTATGCAATCGAGGATTGAAGCGCGTCGCATCGAGACGGTCCGAGAGATAGTGCGTTTCGCGCAGGATGCACACTGCTCGTTTGACTCGTAGCGCGCGCCGACGCCTTGCGGCACGCCGAGGGGGAGTTCGCGTGAACAGCCAACAGATCGACCCACCGACCAGCCAGCCGTTTATTCGCCTCACCAGCTGCTTGCGTCACCGTGAAGCCGAACAGATCCTCACCGCTGTTGGCGCCGGCGCCGCCATTGGAGTCATGCTTGTCCTGATGATGGTCTCCTTCGCCAGCCTGATCTACCCTGCTACCATCGCTGGCGTGCTCGCTCGCGGCATCGGCATCACGCTGCTGGGCGCGGCGGTACTGACAGGTATTAGCGCGCTGGGCAGTGGCTTCCACGCCGCCGTGGTGTGCCCCCAAGAGTCGACGACCGCGATCCTGGCTGGTGTCGCGGCGGCAAGCGTCGCCGCCATGCCCCCGGGCACGACGTCCACCACTGTCTTTGCTACGATCGTTGCCACCGTGGTCATCAGCGCGGTAATCACGGGGGCCAGCTTGTTCGCTCTCGGCCGACTCAAGCTCGGCGGCCTGGCCCGCTTCCTGCCCTATCCAGTGATCGGTGGCTTCCTCGCTGGCACTGGCTGGCTGCTGACGGTGGGCGCAGTCGAGCTGATGACCGCGGTGGTGCCGAGCCTCGAGACGCTCAGTACTCTGCTGGGATGGGAGGTAGTGATCCGCTGGCTGCCCGGTCTCGCCGTGGCCGCAGCGCTCGTCCTGGCGCTCCGCCGCTTCCACCCGCTCCTGGCGATCCTCGGCACGCTCCTCACGGCTATCGCTGTCTTCTACCTGGTGCTGTGGCTCAGTGGCACTTCCCACGCGGTAGCCACTACCGCTGGCTGGCTGCTGGGGCCCTTCCCGGCAGGCGCGCTGCTCCAGCCCCTCCGTCCTGCCGATCTGGCCCAGGTGCATTGGCCCGCCATCGCCGCCCAGGCCAGCGGCAGCGCCACCGTGCCGCTGATCGCGGCGATCGTGCTGCTGCTCGACGCCAGTGGTATCGAGCTGGCCGTCAGCCAGGACTTCGATCTCAACCGCGAGCTCACGGCAATTGGCACCGCGAATCTAGCGGCCGCCGTCGTCGGTGGCGTTCCCGGGCACTATACCGTTAGCCTGAGTGTACTGATGCACCGCATGGGAGTACGCAGTCGTCTGGGCGGCGTGGTCACCGCAGTGGTCATGCTGCTGCCACTGCTGCTGAGCGCCGCGCTGCTGGCCTACTTGCCCAAGTTCGTGCTCGGCGGGCTGCTGCTCTTCTTTGGCTGGTCCTTCCTCAGCGAGTGGGTGATCGCCGGGTGGCGGCGGCTGCCGCGACTGGACTATGCGATAGTGCTGCTGATCCTGGCGGTAGTGGCAGTGCGCGGCTTCTTGGCTGGGGTCGGCGTGGGATTGGTGGCCGTCGTAGCCCTCTTTGTGGTCGAGTACAGCCGGGTGCGGGTGGTGCGCCGGGTGCTCACCAGCGCCACCCGCCGGAGTCGCTTCACCCGCGCCCCGGCCCAGCGTCAGTTCCTCGATGTCCAGGGTGAGCGCATTAGTATCGTGGAGCTCCAGGGCTACCTATTCTTCGGAACCGCAGCTCGCCTGCTCGATCGGATCCGTGCCCAGGTCGGTGGCCGAGCCGCGCTCGGCCCAGGCTTCCTGGTGCTCGACCTGGCGCAGGTCACCGGGCTGGACTCGTCAGCGCTCTACGCTTTCACCACACTCGGCCGGCTAGCCAGTGTCCATCAGTTCACAGTGGTAGTGACGGGGGCGGCCGCGAGACTGAAGCGCCAAATCGCGTCGGCGGTGGCAGAGGCAACACAGGCGGGCTGGCTGCGGATGGAGCCCGACCTCGACCGTGGGATTGAGTGGTGCGAGGCCGCGCTGATCCAGGCGGCCGCACTGCCCACGACGCACTACACTCCGCTGGAGGAGCAGCTCGCGACAGTATTGCCGAACCGGGCGGATCTCGATCGTCTGTTGGGCTACCTGGAGCGGCGCGAGGTGGCGGCGGGGACGCAGCTGATGGCGCAGGGGGCTGTGGCCGACGACCTGTACTTCATAGCGGCGGGGCAGGTGACGGCCCAGTTGGAGCGAGATGGGTACGCGCCGTTGCGACTACAGACAGTGGCGGGAGGAAATGTGGTGGGCGAGATTGGCCTGTACCTGGGCACGCTGCGCACGAGCACGGTGGTGTGCGACACGCCATGCATGCTCTACCGGTTAAGCGCGGCGGCGTTGGTTCAGATGCGCACGGCGGAGCCGGATCTGGCAGCGGCGGTGCATGCGCACATCGCCGGGGTGATGGCCGAGCGGCTCATCCACACCACTCGCGCGCTGGACGCCGCCCTCGAACCATAGACAGCCAGGTGGCTGCCGTACGCACCTGTGGCATCATACGCACAGGCGCGTGCGGCAGAGCCACCTGCCGCACCTACAGCGTGCTGGGCGACGCGGTCCGCTCTCGGTACTGCCCTCCGCCCAACACGAAATCCCCAATTTGGCAAATGCGTTCCGCAGCGTGTGGAAAATCCAAAATACGGATCGCCTCAGGACAGGGGTGATCCTATATCCATTCCAACAGATTCGCAAGGCCAAATGCAAGAACGTCACAGGCACCCGGCCTCATATTGTTACTTGTAACTTTCTGGTACCCTCGGCGACCTAAAATAGAGCAATTAAAGGGCCATTTTCATAACCTATGGAGTCGGCATGACGACCGAGCTGATCATCATCGAGCCTGCCGCAGATACACTGCTTGCCGTGGTCCAGCCCCTGCCCGACATGGCGATCCTGGCCGGCCAGGTTGCGCCCTCATCCGTCAAGACCTATCGGCGCGACTTCGCAGCCTATGCCGCCTTCGCTGGCGACCCTGAGACGGCCAAAGACCCGATCACTCTGGCCCGCTGGCGCGCCCACCTGGCCGGCGAGACATCGTGCTCGCCCCGAACCATCAACCGGATGCTCTCAGCCGTAAAGCGGCTCATGGCCGAGGCTGGACGTCCGCTCTATCTCGGGCTCGTCACCATTCAGGAGCAGGATGCCGATCGCTTCTTCGGCCGCGAGTCGCTCGTCACGCTGCTCGTCGACAAGCTTCGGCGTGGTCGATTCCTCGCCGTGCTCGGCCCATCCGGCAGCGGCAAGAGCAGTGTCGTGCTGGCCGGTCTCTTGCCCGCGCTGCGCAGCAGGCCACGCACGATATCGTTATTGAAGTTCTCGTCGACCACCAACCGTAGCATCGCGGCTCACATTGCCGCGCGACGACGCGCCAGCAAGCGCTCGCGCACGCCTGTCGGGTCGAATTGGCGCTCGTTCTCCTGGCGCACCTGGTCGGATCGTTGCCGCTCCTGGAGGAGGTAGTCGTCGACTTCCTGCCGGTGACTCAGATAGTAGCCGATCGCCGCATAGACATCGGCGAGCGCGAGCGACGGGTACTGCTGAACGATCTCTTCGGCGGTCGCGCCGTCGTGAAAGGCGCCAACGACCGTCTCAAGCGTCACGCGTGTCCCTCCGACGCGCACGACCCCATCGGCGTCGGTGGTCAACGGGGGTGATTGCGGTGTCACCAGAAGTGTCATACTATCCCCCAGATAGCGGTGTCGAGCAGCAGCATGGGCTACGAGCGCTGACGGTGCTGCGCCTGGTCGCGCAGCTGGCGGGCGAACGCTGGGCTATCGGCGATGTCCTCGCGCCCTTCCCAGAGGCCAACCAGACCGGAAGCCAGCAGATCGGCTGCGGTGAGCGGTGGGCGCTCGGCGGGAACCGCCGGCTCGGGCAGCACGATCATCTCGACGCGCTGGCCGCGTTTGACCGGCAGGTTCGCGAGGTGGATCTCGCCGTCCTGCTCGATGGTGGTGTAGATACGGATCGCATCCATTGCGTGTCTCCCGCCTTATCAGCTATCAGCAGCGCTCGTCAGCGCCGTAGAGATCCTTCCGGCTCAAGGGCAGATCGTCCGCCCAGGTACGGCCCGTCAGCACCGGCAGTTGCTCATTGGCCGGCCGGTCTGCCGGGAGCGTAGCCAACTCCTCGCGCAGCTGCGCCAGCTTTGCCCAGGCATCCTCACGGTCTGACTGCGCCGGCGTGTCCAGCGTCGCTAATGCCAACGCGATCTGCCGGGCCAGGTGTTCAATCAAGCGCACCTGATCGAGCGGCGAAAGCTGATCCGCCAGCTGTTGTACATGATCAAGTGAAATCGTCATCTACATCCCACTGGCTGTGCCCAATTAGGGGCGATGAGATACGAGCGACATTCTGTCGTATACCCCGTGCAGGCACGGCACAGGCGAAAGAACGCCGCGCACGCATCATTATAGCATGATGGCACCACAGAGAGCCTGGCCCAACCAGTACTGTTGCCCCACTGCGGCGTCAACGACAACCCCGAATTGACAGCGATGTATTCTATGGTATCTTATTGCAACCGGAGCAGTGGAGGTATCTATGGCAAGCATCTACCGCGTGCGCGATGACTTCGACAAGAAGATCGAGCGCGCCGGCCTTTCTAAAGCCGAGCTTGCCCGACGCGCAGAGGTCAGCAAGTACACCCTCCAGAAGAAGACCTCTGGAGAAATACCCCGCACCCGCGGCGCTATCGCCTGGCGCCTCGCGCGAGCCTACGCCAAAGAGCGGGGCATCACCGACGAACAGGCAATGCAGGAGCTATTCGAGGAAGTCACGGACAACACAACGCCCGCCCTGGTTAGCGCCTAGGAAACGTTCCAGGACGGGCATTGCATTGTGTCAAGGCCCCTACAGGAGTACCTTAACAACATTCTACAGCGGATGAACACACCCGCCGCATGGTGGAGATGGGGGGAGTATTTCCCCGATCTCCAAAAATGCAAAACCGGCCGGCTCTGATTATTATATCAGAGCCGGCCGGTTTTTATTTGTCTCGAAACCGCAGCTTCTGCACCGCGTCGCGCTCCTTTTGCGCGCTGGCGCCCAGGTAGCGCATGGTGGTCTTGGGATCCTTGTGCCCGAGCAGTCGTTGGATGGTCGTGAGATCCTGACCGGCGACATACAGCTCCGTCGCGAACGTTTTCCGCAGCTGATGTGGATGGATTTTTAGCCCCCGGTCGGTCAGCCACCGTTCAAATATGTGCGCGAGGCTTTTTGGGGTGAGCTTGGTCCCATCGCCCTGATCGACCACCGCATCGTCCCTACGCCGGCTGGTCGCACACCGTAGCTCATCGGCCAATTCTTCGCGGATCGGGACGACGCGGCTCTTGCCGCCCTTGCCGCCGACTTTCCGCACGATGATCTCGCCGCGATCGAGATCAATGTCTCCCCAGCGCAGCTCGGCGACCTCGGCAATCCGTAGGCCCGTATACAACATCACAAAGACCGCCCGGCGATTGCGCGGCCACGTGACCTTGTGCGACTGATTCGGTTTGTCACAGGCCGCCAGGAGCAGGGCGATCTGCTCGCGCGTGAGCGGGTCCGGATCGGGCGGCTCCACCTTCGGGTGCTTCACCGCCAGTGCCACGTTTTCCGTCAGATAGCCCTTCGTCACGCACCAGGCACAGAACGCGCGCACCACGGTCAGCGCGTGGCGGACGGTGCTGTGCTCCAGACCGCGTTTGTGCATGTGCAGCTTGTATGACTCGATCAGGTCGGCAGTGATCTGGTTGCAGGGAATGTCAGTGGCGAACGCGACGAACTGCTCAAATTTGTCGACG
>WNFU01002581.1_pt1 | contig 28515 bp, 27 predicted proteins | sample 5400121 | NCBI WGS metagenome assembly WNFU01 (sample SAMN13153360, study PRJNA577476) | soil metagenome | isolation source: 100 cm soil or saprolite under grassland replicate 1 | place: USA:California | collected 2016-06-15 | reverse complement strand
TTGACTTCTTCATCAGCCTCCTCAACACGGTCGAGGCGTGGGCGCAACGGACGCTGGACGAGATCGAATCGTGGGACGACCTCAGCCCCGATGGAAAGAACGAGCGAGCCCTCGAGAAGCTCCGGGAACTGCCCGTTCCCACGCCGGGATCGATAGAAACAACGCCGGTACCTCCCCGCACTCAGCGTCAAAGGCACCGACGCGCGTGACAAGGTGCTACGCACACAGCGTCGTGCAGGCCTACGAGGCGGAGCCCCGTCGCAGGCATCTGAGTCTCGGTGATGCCCAGTCAGGCGGACACTGAAGCCAGTTTTGTTGAAGCCGGCGCGGTCGCAGACAGTCGCAACCGGTGGCACATACGATCGCGTCGAAAGCAACTGAAAGGGCGTTGCCGTGGGTTGCGACCGGTTGCCGCAAGGGACCCGATGGTAAGGAGGAGGTCGATTGTCGTCAGGCCGAGCGGCTATCCCGATGCCGTCCACGATCTCACCCGACGTCTGTTGCCTGCCTCGCGAACAGATCGACTACACACCCTGCCGGGCGGTAGCCGGTCGTAGCCGGTCACAGCCGGTTCGCTTGGCGAGGAAATGCCTGCTCTAGCCGGTAATTCCGGGTCGTAACCGGCTGTAGCGGTTGAGCCTGTACCGGCCTGTCACGCCGGAGGTCGCGGTAGAGCGAAACTCGACCTGGCTAACGGCGCCTTCGCCTCCCATGTCATCTGGGGTAGGTTCTGGGGACAAGTGCGAGGGTTTCTCGAGGAGACTCAAGGCTCGTCGAGAGAAGGGTCCGCTGGCGGATGAACTAACCGGATTGCAAGGAACGCGCGGTGGAAAGCAGTGCTCTCCGTCCTCTCCCCGCAGCTCGAATCCTCCATGGTTAGGAGGGGGTCGACGGTTCGAGTCCGTCAGAGGCTCTCACGAACTACCTGCAAATTGGTTACTTCTAGCCGCTACTTGTTGCCTGGCAGGCGCGCAGAAGCCTTCCAAGGGAACATTAGGGAACATTTGACCCCTTGAACGGGGAGCGGCCGCACGTCGGAGGCTCGCTAGCCGACGGGCGGTTGCGCGCACGTTCTATGTCGATGCTCTCGAGGCTCGGTCCCGGTCTGGAAGGCGATGCGCAAGCATTCCTTGGCGACAGCCATGCCGCATTCGCACGCTCAAGTCCTTGAAGCGGGAACGTCAGCCGTGACCTTCTCAACGAGGGCCACGCGTGCGATTGTGGTCCCATGCCACTCGGACCCCACAATGGTCAGGGCGAGCGCTTCCTGGTGACCGGTGCGTGCGGCTGCATTGGTGCCTGGATCGTCCGAGAGTTGGTCTCGGACGGCGTCTCCGTCGTGACGTTCGACCTCGCGACCGACCGTCGTCGCCTGCGGTTGCTGCTCTCGGAAGACGAGCTCACCCGGGTCCCGCACGTCGAGGCGGACATCACCGACCTCCACGCACTCGAGGCGGCGATCGATCAGCACGAGATCACGAACCCCGTGCACCTCGCGGCTCTCCAGATTCCGTTCTGCCGCGCCGATCCGCCGCTCGGCGCCCGGGTCAACGTGGTCGGCACGATCAACGTGTTCGAGGCGGCCAGGCGGCGCCGCGACCGGCTGCGCCCGGTCGTCTACGCTTCGTCCGTCGCCGCCTATGACGCTCCGGACGACGGTGCCTCCGGCCCCGCAATGTCGGGATCGCCGAGCACGCTCTACGGCGTATTCAAGCGGGCGAACGAGGCGAGCGCCCGCGTCTACTGGAAGGACGACGAGGTCTCGAGCATTGGCCTCCGCCCCCACACGGTCTACGGGGCCGGGCGCGACCAGGGTCTCACCTCGGCTCCGACCGCGGCGATGCTCGCGGCCGCCGCGGGCGTACCGTTCCACATCCCATACGGCGGCGCCGGCCAGCTCCAGTACGGACGCGACGTCGCTCGCGCCTTCGTCGCCGCCAGCCGTGCGGAGCATGAAGGCGCGAGCGTCCACAACCTCGCTGGCCCGCGGGTCGCGATGGCGGAGGTGGTCGCCGCGATCGAAGCGGCCGCCCCGGACAGCGTCGGCTCGATCACTTTCGACGACGTGGCGCTGCCGTTTCCGGAGGAGGTCGACGCGCGATCGCTCGGGCAGGCGATCGACCTCGAGGCAACGACGCCACTCGGGGACGGAGTGCGCGAGACGGTCGAGCGCTTCCGCGAGCTCCTCGCCGTCGGACTCGTCGCACCGCCTGGACCGGTCCGATGACCGAAGGCCGGCCGATTCCACTCGAGGCCCTCGAGACGCCGGCTCTCGTCGTCGACATCGAGCGCCTGGAGCGGAACCTCGAGCGCTGGCAGCGCTACTGCCACCAGACGGGGCTCGCCAACCGCCCGCATGTGAAGACGCACAAATCGGTGGAGATCGCGCGCCGCCAGGTCGAACTCGGCGCTCGAGGAATCACGTGCCAGAAGCTCGGAGAGGCCGAGGTGATGGTCGACGGCGGGCTCGACGACGTGCTCATCCCCTACAACCTCGTCGCGGCCGGCAAGCTCGAGCGCCTCTCTTCGCTCCTCGCCCGTGCCCGCGTCGCCGTCACGGTGGACGACGAGCGCCTCCTGGCCGGCCTCGCCCGGGCCGCGCGTGCGGCCGGCCGGGAGCTCGACGTCGGCGTGGAGTGCGACACGGGCATGAGACGTGCCGGCGTCCAGACGCCGGAGGCGGCGGTCGAGCTGGCTGCCGCCGTCGCCCGCACCGAGGGACTGCGGTTCGGCGGTTTCTTGACCTATCCGGCTCCGGAAGGGGCCGCGGCGTTCCTCGACGCAGCAGTCGCAGGCGCCCGCGCCTGTGGTCTCGAAGTGCCCGTTGTCTCGGCTGGCGGGACGCCGGCGATGTGGCGCGCCGGCGAGCTCGTGCCGACGGTGGACGAGTACCGGGTCGGTACGTATGCGTTTCACGACCGCGCGACGGTCGCCGCCGGTGCTGCGGAGCTCGACGACGTGGCGGTCACCGTCCACGCGACCGTGGTGAGCCGCCCGACCCGTGATCGCGCCATCCTCGACGCCGGCTCGAAAGCGCTCGCCTACGACCCGGGTCCCGGCCCGGGGCATGGGTTGATTCTGGAGGCGCCCGATTCGATCGTCGAGGCGATCTCGGAGGAGCACGGCCACGTCCGGGTCGGCGGCGGAGACCGCCTCGAGCTTGGTGACCGCGTCCGGATCGTCCCCAACCACGTTTGCGTCGTCTCGAACCTCTTCGACGCGTTCTGGGTCGCACGCGACGGCGCCGTCGTCGACCGCTGGCCGGTGGCCGCGCGCGGCCGCTCCCAGTAGAGGTACTCGTTGTACGCGAGCGGGGCCCGCCCGGGGCGGCGGCGAGGAGGCGGCCGTCGAGGCCGTCGACGGTGAGGCTACGGGGTGCGTCCGAGACGCCGTCGGAGGGCGTCGAATGATCAGCCGGACTGGGGCGAGATAAGCTGGCCCGGTGCGCTATCGCCGGCTCGGGGACACTGGCATGGCGGTCGGCGAGGTCGGCTTCGGAGCGTGGGCGCTTGGGGGTGACTGGGGCGAGGTCGACGAGCGGGACGGGATCGCGGCCGTCGAGGGCGCCGTGGCGGCCGGAGTCAACCTCTTCGACACCGCCGACGTCTACGGCGCCGGGCGGAGCGAGGAGATTCTGGGACGGGTCATCGGAGCACGTGACGACGTCTTGATCGCGACGAAGGTCGGTCGGCCCGAGCTCGACGATCCCGCGACGTACTCGTGGGAGAGCGTCCGGCGCCGATGCGAGGCGAGCCTACAGCGGCTTCGGCGAGAGGTCATCGACCTCTACCAGCTCCACACGCCACCGACCGACGTGCTGGCCGGCGACGAGGCTTGGGAGAGCCTCCGCCGCCTCCGGAACGAAGGCAAGGTGCGGGCGTTCGGGGCGAGCGTTGAGTCCGCGGAGCAGGGGCTGATCGCGATCGAGCGCGGCGCCCAGACCTTGCAGGTGATCTTCAACGTTTTCCGGCAGAACCACGTCGACGAGCTCTTTCCGGTCGCGCTCGAGCGGCGGGTCGGGATTCTCGCCCGCCTCCCGCTCGCGAGTGGTCTCCTCACAGGGAAGTTCACCAAAAGCTCGACCTTTTCGCCCGACGACCACCGGAGCTTCAACCGTGAGGGCGCGGCCTTCAACGTCGGTGAGACGTTCGCCGGGCTTCCATTCGATGCGGGTGTCGACCTCGCGAACGAGCTGCGATGGATCGCCGACGGCCGCGGAAGCATGGCCCGTGCCGCCGTGCGCTTCGTCCTCGACCACGACGCGGTCAGCTCGGTCATCCCCGGCAGCAAGCAGACGGAGCAGGTCGAGGAGAATCTCGGCGGCGCAGAGGTCGCTCCGTTCTCGGAGGAGGAGCTGGCCCGTCTTCGGTCCTTCTACCAAGACCGCGTGCGGCCGCTCGTCCGGGGCCCGATGTAGCAGTGCAGGAGCGGCCCGTAGTCGTCGTCGCCCTCGCGACTCCGTTCGGTCCGAGCGGAGCCGTCGATCTCGGCGCGCTCCGCGCGCATGTGGAGCTCCTCGCCGAGGCCCGTGTGGATGCGCTGATGCCCGCCGGCACGACCGGCGAGGGCGCCCTGCTCGACGACAAGGAGGTCGAGGCGCTCGTCGCGACGACGGCCGAGGCGGTTGGTGGGCGCGCCGACGTCCTCGCTCACGTCGGGCGGCCGGGTACGCGGACGACGGTCGATCTCGCGCAGCGGGCCGTCGCCGCCGGGGCGACGGCCGTCTCAGCCGTGGTCCCCTATTACTACGCCCTCTCGGACGACCAGGTCGTCCGGCACTTCCGCGCCCTGATCGAGGCTTCCGAAGCGCCGGTGTACGCGTACACGATCCCGGCGCGAACCGGTAACGAGCTCTCGCCTGCCGCCCTCGCAGCCCTCGCCGGCGACGGCCTCGCCGGTCTCAAGGACTCGACGAAGTCGTTCGAGCGCCATCTCGAGTACCTGGCCGTCGATCTCCCGGTGCTCATGGGCTCCGACGGGATGGTCCTCGACGCCCTTTCAGCGGGCGCTGCTGGAATGGTGTCGGCGATCGCGAACCTCCAGCCCGACTTGCTCGTCCGGCTCCGCGACGCGTCCGTCGAAGGCAGAGCGACTGACGCGGCAGCGGCGCAGGCGGCGATCCTCGAGCTCCGCGACGAGCTCCAGCACGAACCGCCCCTCGTCGGCCTGAAACGCGGCCTCGGCGAGCGGGTCCCCGGTTACCCGCCGGACGTCCGGGCGCCCCTCGGATGAGAGTCCTCACCCTCGGCGAAACCATGGCACTGCTCGACCCCCTCGAGGGAGGGCTCCACGAGGGCGCGCTGCTGACCCTCCGGATCGCAGGGGCCGAGTCGAACGTCGGCGTCGGCCTGTGCCGCCTCGGGGTCGAGACGGCGTGGATCTCCCGACTCGGCACCGATCCCTTCGGGGACCTCGTCTTCTCCACGCTGGCCGGGGAGGGCCTCGACCTGACCCGGGCCCGCCGGGATCCCGAAGCGCCGACCGGCGTCTTCTTCAAGTGGCGGAGCGAGGACGGCTCCCACGTCCTCTACTACCGGCGCGGCTCCGCGGCGTCGAGGCTCGAGCCCTCGGACGTTCCCGACGAGGCCTTCGACGGCGTCGCGCTCGTCCACCTGACCGGGATCACCACCGCGCTCTCCTCGAGCGCATGCGAGACGGTCCTCGACGTGGCGAAGCGGGCGCGGGAGCGGAACGCCACGGTGGTCTTTGACCCGAACTGGCGTCCCGCGCTCTGGTCCGGTCCCGAGGAGGCGGCGGCGGCACAGCGAGCGGTGCTTCCCTACGTCGACTGGTACCTGTGCAGCAACGAGGAGGGCCGGGCGCTCTTCGGCACCTCGACGCCGGAGGAGACGCTTCGCGCGATCGTCGCCGCGGGAGCTCGGGATGCCGTCGTCCGCTCGCGGTCGACCGGAACGCTCGTCCGCGTCGAGGGGGAGCACCGGGTCGTCGCGTCGCCCACCGTTGCGTCCGTCCTCGACGAGATTGGAGCCGGTGACGGCTTCGCGGCCGGCTTCATCTACGGGCTCCTCCACGAATGGAGCCCGCAGGAGTCCGTGCGGGCCGGGAACGTCGTGGCCGTCCGGGCGCTCGCGGGAACCGGCGACTGGGAGACCCTTCCGCGCATCGAGGAGGTTCACGCCGAGCTCTCGGCCGCTCGGGTCGCCGGTCTCAACAGTCCGTGAACGTGTACTGATCCAGAGGACCCTCGGCACAGAACCGCTCATGGCAGCGTGCGAGGGCTCGACGGTCGAGCGAGACGCCGAGCCCCGGCCCCTCGGGCGCCCGAACGAGGCCCCGCTCCGGAGAGAACGTGCCCTCGGCGATCACCTCGTCCGCATGCCAGCGGACGAGCGTCTGGCTCGGCTCGCCGAGCGCCGGGAGAGCCGTGGCGAGCTGGATCTGGGCCGCGGCGCCTACACCGGTGTTCGGGCTCCAAAACCAGCAGGCGAAGCCGAGCTCGGCGCAGGCGGAGGCAAACGCCGCCGTGCGGCGGATCCCGCCGAGGACGCCCACGTCCACGACGAAGGCGTCGGGTGCGCCCAGCCTCACGGCCGCACGCAGGTCGGGGTCGTGCGACGAGAAGGACGGTGTGCCACCGCTTCGGAGCCGGGCGAGCTCCTCGTGCGTCGCGACCGGCTCTTCGACCCAGTCGACGCCGTACGGGGCGAGCCGCCGAAGCGCCTCGCGGGCGCGACCTACCGACCAGGCCATGTTCGCGTCGACGCGGAGGGTCGCATCCGGGCCGATTGCTTCGCGCACGGCCTTCACGAGGGCGACGTCCTCGGCCAGGTCGGGCGCTCCCACCTTGCCCTCGAAGACCGGCGCGCCGTGCTCCTCCGCCATGGCGGCGCAGTAGGACGCGACCGCCTCCGGAGTCTCTTCCCGCCCCAGGCGGAAGGCGAAGTACTCCGTAACGGGGGCGGCATCCCGCACCTGTCCGCCGAGGAGAGCTGCCACCGAACGCTCCGCCAGGCGCCCCGCCACGTCCCAGAGAGCCGTTTCGACCCCACCCCATGCCTGTACGAACGCACGATCCTGAGTCGTCCGCAGGCCTGCCTCGCCGGGCAGCGCGCACCGCTCGCACTCGGCGAGGTCGAGTGGGTCGCAGCCCACGAGACGCAGGGCAATCGCCTCTTCGATCACCCTTGCGTCGCGTGCGGAGTACGACTCGCCGATACCGGTGACGCCCTCGTCCGTCTCGACCTCGACGAGGGTGCGTGTGAAGCCGGTCAGGATCCCTGCGGCCCAACGGTACGGCGCGACCAGCGGGATGTTGACCGGCGTTGCCCGAACGGCGGTGACCGTGGCCATGGATCAGAGCGTATGCTCGAATTTGGTGAGGATCTCGTTGCCGCCGGCCCGGACGACGAAGACGTGCTCCAGGCGGATCCCTCCCCAGCCAGGCCGGTACACCGCCGGCTCGACCGCAAGCACCATCTCCTCCTCGAGGACGTCCTGGCTCCCAGGGATGAGAAGGGGTGGCTCGCACCAGGAGGCGCCGATCCCATGCCCAGTGTGATGCCCGTACGGCGGGCCCCACTCGGAGAGGGACTCGCGAACTGCCCGGTCCACGTCCCCGGCAACCGCGCCCGGCCGGCACAGCTCGATCGCGTAGTCGAGCGCCTGCCGCACCGAATCGAACATCCGTCGCTGCTCGGCGTCGGGCTCGCCGACCACGACGGCGTTCGCGGTATCCGACCAGGCTCCCCCCAACCACGGCGACGTGTCCGTCAGCACGAGGTTGCCCTCGGCCAACAGGCGGGATCCGGCGACGTCGCCGCCGGTGCCCGTCGCCTCGCCGGCGGTCACGGTCAGAACCGCGGGGACGCGCCTCCCCGCCTCGCGGTCGGCGGCGGCCTGGGCGAGCCCGGCCAGCTCCGCCTCGCTGATACCCGGTGCCGCCCTTGCCTTGACCTCGGCCTGGATCGCGTCAGCGAGGCTGCTGGCGCGCCTGATCGCCTGCACCTCCACGGGAAGCTTCCGGCGCCGCGCGGCGACCACCGCCTCATCCACCGGGACGAGATCGAGCCCTTGCCCTCCGAGCAGCTGTCCAACCTTGAGCGGGAGCACCCGGGCTTCGACGCCGAGTCGCCCCCGCTCGAGCGGTAGCTCCGCGACGGCGCGCTCGAACGCGCCGGTCGCGTCCGGCGGCTGCCCAACGAAGGCGTGGCTCGCCGTCTCGACGACGGGAATCTCGACTCCCTCAGCGCGACCGATGAAGAAGGTCGGGACGAGCAGCATCGCGTCGTCCCGCCCAAGGACGAGCAGCGGCGGAGCCGCGGTGAACGGCTCGGCCACGGGCCAGTCCTCGAACGGCTGCTCGAAGCCGACGAGGTGCGCGAGAGTCTCCGGATGACTGAGGACGGCCTGGTGGACGTCTGCGCGCGCGAGGTGCTCGCGAAGGCGGTCGAGCGGGTCAGGCAAGCCGGCCCCCGTCGATCGTGACGACGGCGCCGGCCATGTAGGACGCCTCCGGGCCGGCCAGGAAGGAGACGAGCCCCGCTACCTCCTCCGGCCGACCCAGCCGACCGATCGGTATCTCGTGGAGCACTTGCTCGCGGTTCTCGGGCACGTCGAGGAAGTCCGCGTTCATGGGCGTCCTCACATAGCCGGGACAGACGACGGTCACCCAGATCCCGCGGGGAGCCAGCTCGACGGCGAGCGTCCGCCCGAGCATGATCGCGCCCGCCTTCGAGGTGTTGTAGTCCACGAAGTTCGCCTCGGCCTCGAGCCCGCTAGCCGACCCGTTGATCACGATCGCGCCGCCGTCGACCATCCTGCGCGCGGCGGCGCGCGCCGACAGGAAGGCCCCGACGAGGTTGACGTCGAGCACGCGACGGAAGAAGTCGACAGGCAGGTCGACGGCAGCGTCGCCCTTGCCGTCGATCCCGGCGTTCACGAAGACCGCGTCGAGCGCGCCGATGAACCCGATTGCCTCGTCATAGGCGCGGTCGACGTCGTCCTCGCGCGAGACGTCGCAGACGCAGCCGCGCACGCGATCGTCCGGCATCCCCTCGAGGGCGGCTGCGAGCTTCTCCGGCCGGGTGCCGAGGATCCAGACTCGGGCTCCGTCCTCTGCGAAGCGCTTTGCGGCGGCGAGGCCGATCCCACTCGTCCCTCCCGTCACGATGACTCCCCGGCCCGCGTGTCGTCCGGTCATTCGAGCCCTCCGTAGTCGGTGACCGTGGTCTTGAAGGCAGTGAAGCCGCCGTCGATGCAGTGCCAGCCGCCGGTGACGTAGGCGGAGTCGTCGGAGGCAAGGTAGAGCGCGAAGCGGGCGATGTCCTCGGGCTCGCCGATCCGGGTCAGGTGAAGGTCCTCGATCGCCCGGCGCGACGCCTCTCGGGAGAGCCACGGCTCGCTCGCCGGCGTCCGGACGAACCCGGGCAGGATGGCGTTCACGCGGACGCCGTGCTCCGCAAATCCCACGGCCATGGCCCGCGTGAGCGAGAGCACTCCGCCCTTCGCTGCCGAATAGGCGTCGTAGCCGCCCTGGCCCACGACCGCGTCGACCGTAGACGTGTTGATGACGGACCCGCCGCCCGCGCGGATGAGCTCCGGGATCCCGTACTTGCAGACGAGGAACGTCCCCCGCGTCACCACGGCCCATATCCGGTCGAAGACCTCTTCCGGGAGCTCGGTCACCGACCGGTCCTCTTCGTTCACAAGCCACAGGGGAGCGGCGTTGTTGTAGAGCGTCGTCAGCCTGCCGAAGCGCTTCACTGCCATCCGCACGAGTGCCTGGACCTGCTCGCTATCGGAGACATCTGTGCGGACGAAGAGCCCGGCGTCGCCGAGCTCTGCGGCCACCGCCCGGCCACCCTCCTCGTCGACGTCCGCGACGACCACTTGCGCGCCCTCGGAGACGAAGAGGCGCGCTGCGGCCGCCCCCATGCCCGAGGCCGCGCCGGTGATGACGGCAACTTTGCCGTGCAACTTCATGCGGCGCGGTCTTCGTAGGGCGAGAGCCACCCCTCGCGCCGGTAGAGCTCTGCGAACGACTCGACGCGGTCGCGGTCGAGCTCGACGCCGATGCCCGATGCGTCGGGGAGCGCGAGCCCGCCGTCCTTGAATACGGGCGGCCCTCCGACGAGCACGTCGTCCTCGAGAAGCTGGTAGTGCGTCTGGTGGGCCAGGCCCGCGTTGGGGCACGAGGAGAGCACGTGCGCCGCGGCGAAGGTCGAGATCCCAAGGTCGCCAAAGCTGTGCTTGACGACCGGAACGTCGGCCGTTTCACACATGGCCGCCACCTTCTTGAAACGGCCGAGCCCCCCGAGCTGATGGGGGTCGGTAACGACGACGGAGGCGAGCCCATCCCTGAGCACGGCGAGCGTCGCGTACTCGTCCCACGTGGTCTGGTTCGCGCCGATTGGAACGACGACGCGCTGCTGTACCTCTCCCAGCGCCGCGAGGTCGTACATGTTCACCGGCTGCTCGACGAACTCGATCCCGAGCGGCGCGAGCTCCCCGATGGCGCGGACAGCCTCGGCGACGCTCCACCCCTCATTCGCGTCCACGCGTAGTCGGACACCGGAGCCCACCGCCTCCCGTACGGAGGCAACGTCCGCGACGGTGCCTCCGGGAGAGAATCCAACCTTCAGGTAGATGGTGGTGAACCCCTGCTCGACGCCCTGCCGGGCGACGGCGGCCATCTCGTTCCGCGTGCCGGCGGGCACGTACCAGTAGTAGGGAACTCGCTCGCGCACCGCCCCTCCGAAGAGGACGTGCAGCGGCAGGTCGGACGCCTTCGCGACGAGATCCCAGAAGGCCATCTCGAGCCCGGCGAACGCACAGCCGGCCGTATTGCGGAAGTAGTGCCATCCCCGCCGTCCGTACAGACGAGCCGTGAGCTCTTCGATCCGGAACGCGTCGGCGCCGAGGACGTCCCCGCGGGCGCTCTCGAGCGCACTCACCGCGATCTCGGGCGTCGGCCATCCCACTGCCTCCCCGATCCCCGTCAGGCCGTCGTCGCTCTCGACCTCCACGAGGACGTTGGTGATCCCGCGCCGACGACCGTAGACCCAGACCTCGTCCCGGGAGAACGGGACGGAGACGATCGTCGTCCGGAGAGTGGCGATCCTCATCGGGCTAGCTCCCGGCCGGAGATCAACCACCCGGCGAGCAGCGTCGCGACGATCGTCGTCCCGAGGATGATCGACGCGATCGCGTTCACCGACGGATCGATGCCCTGGCGGAGGAGGCCCCAGATGAGGATCGGGAGCGTCGACTGGCCGCCGATCGTGAAGAACGTGATGATGAACTCGTCGAACGACCAGGCGACCGCAAGCAAGATGGCCCCGAAGATCGCCGGGCGAACGAGCGGGAAGATGATCTTCCGGTATGCCTGGAACGGCGTCGCCCCAAGGTCCCGTGCCGCCTCCGCGATCGACTGATCGAGGTTCATGAGGCGCGCGTTGACGATGAGGACGACGAACGGGAGCGTCACGAGCGCGTGCCCGATGATTACGGTCGTGAGTGACGTCTGCATGCCGATCTCGGTGAAGAAGCTCAGGAGGGCGACGCCAAGGAAGAGCCCCGGAAGGATCAGGGGCGCCGTCACGAACGACGAGAACGCGTTCAGGAGACGGGACTTACGGCGGCTGATGGCGAAGGACGCGTTCGCACCGACGAGCGCGACAATTACCGCAGTTGCAGCCGCGACCTTCACGCTGTTCACGAGCGAGGAGGTGAACCGCTCATCCGCGAAGGCAGCGTGGTACCAGCGAAGGCTGAACCCGGTGAACGGCAGGCTCGTCGACGCTTCCGAGTTCAGCGAGAAGAGGACCACGACGGCGACGGGGAGGAAGAGGAACGCGATGAGCGCCCCCACGAAGAGCCAGGCGAGAACTGACTCGCCGCGCCTCATCGCAGCACTCTCCTCGACGCGAACCGGATGACACTGAGGATCGCGAGCACGAATGCGAGCGTCAGGAACGAGAGCGCAGCGCCGAGCGGCCAGGCGAACGTGACGCCGAACTTGTCCGCGATCGCCCGGCCGATCATCGCACCGCTCGTGCCGCCGACGAGCTGAGGGGTGACGTAGTCGCCGGCGGCGATGATGAACGTGAACGAGAAGGCGACGAAGACGCCGTTCCAGGCGAGCGGCAGCGTCACCTTCCGGAATGCCTGGAAGGCGCCCGCGCCGAGGTCACGCGCAGCGTCGATTTGATCGTCGGACACGTTCTGGAGCGCCGCGTAGATCGGGAGGATCGCGAGGGGCACGAGGAAGTTGACGAGCACGATGAGCGCCGCCGCGCGGCTGTAGAGGAGGAATGAAAGCGGCTTGTCGACGAGACCGAGGCTCAGGAGCGCGCGGTTCATGATCCCCTCGTCGCCAAGGATCGTCCGCCAGGCATAGATGCGGACGAGGTAGCCGGAGAAGAGCGCGACGATCGCGACAAAAAGGAGGACGTTCTGGAAGCGACGGAGCTGGAAGCGGATGAGGTGTGCGTACGTGTACGCGAGGCTCGTCGTGATCGCGGCCGCGACGATCGCGATCTCGATCGTGTTCCGGAAGAGGTCGCGGTAGACCCCCTGGGTCAACGCCTCGCGGTAGTTCTCGATGTTCCAGTCCGAGATGAGCTGATAGGAGCGCGTCACCCAGAAGCTGTAGATCAGGAAGACCGCGAGAGGCCCGACCAGGAAGACGAGGAGGAAGGCCGTTGCCGGGGTCAGCTGGGCGAGCGAGAGCCACCGCTCGCGCTCTTCGCGCGTGCGAAAGAGCATCGCGGCGCGCGCGGAGAGGTCGGGCCGCTCGGAGGTCGGGGCAGCGCGGATGGCCACGGCTACGGCCGGTGCGGGAGGAGGATCGAGTCGTCGCGCCGCCAGCTCACCTCGAGGTCGGTTCCCTCCTCGAGCGGCGGATCCTCGGCCGGCCCTTCGGCCGTCACGATGACCCCCGGATCGATTTCGACGTACCAGCGGACGAGGTTCCCGAGGAAGATCCTGCGCTCCAACCGGCCTCGGAACCGGTTCTCGTGATCGTGTACGACGCCGGGGCCGATTGCGACGGCCTGAGGGCGGACCGACACGGCCGCGGTCACGCCCGGGCTGACGTCCCCGGTGGGCGCGGCGACGTCTAGGGATCCAACGCGGACGCGCGTCCCAGCGTTCTCGACTGCGACGACCTCGCCCTCGAAAAGGTTCGTCTCGCCGATGAAGTGCGAGGCGAAGACCGACTCGGGCCGGTTGTAGATCTCGGCGGGCTCGCCCTCTTGCACGATCCGACCCTCGTTCATAAGGACGATCCGGTCCGACATCGTGAGCGCTTCTTCCTGGTCGTGCGTGACGTAGAGGAACGTCGTGCCGAGCTCCTCCTGGATGCTCCGCAGCTCGAGCTGCATCGCCTTGCGGAGCTTCAGGTCGAGGGAGGTGAGCGGCTCGTCGAGCAGGAGGACGTCGGGCCGGCCGACGAGCGCCCGGGCGAGCGCGATGCGCTGGGCCTGCCCCCCCGAGAGCTCAGTCGGCCGGCGGTCCTCGACCCCCGGGAGCCGCACGAGCTCGAGGCTCTCCCGGACGCGCTTCCGCCGCTCCTTCTTCGAGACACCGCGAAGCTCGAGCGGGAAGGCGATGTTCTCATAGACGGACTTGTGCGGGAAGAGTGCGTACCTCTGGAACACCATGTTGACGGGGCGCCTGTTCGGCGGCAGCCGGTCGACCGGCTTGCCGTGGATGAGGATGCGGCCACTGTCCTGCGACTCGAAGCCACCGATCACGCGCAGGAGTGTTGTCTTGCCGCAGCCGCTCGGGCCGAGCAGGGAGACGAACGCTCCCCGCTCGACCACGAGGTGGCAGTCGCCGACCGCGATGGTTTGCTTGAACCGCTTGGTGACGCCCTCGACAACGATCGCTGCTTCGACGGACGCCGCGCTGCCGTCGCTGGAGCGGTCTGGTGCCGCTGCCTCGGTGCTCGCCGATGCTCCTACGCCGCTCGCAGGCGCTCCCACGCTTTGTTCCAGTCGTCGAGCGTCGTTAGATCACCCGGATCGCGCGGAGGCATCGCATAGTTCGGCGCCTTCGCGAAGACGGGGCCGAGGTCATCGTACGGGAAGATGGCTTTCGTCTCCGGGTCGAGCTTGTCGATGGCCGCCTGGGTCACGGCGCCGCCCGAAAGGTCCTTGTCGATCTGCGCCTGTGCAACGCCGCCGAGGATCCAGTCGATCCAGGCGTAGGCGGTGTCCTGGTTCGGTGCGTCCTTCGGGATGCACCACGAGTCGGTCCAGGCGAAGTCACCCTCCTGCGGGTGGGTGTAGTTGACTTGTCCGCCCTTGTCGGCGGCAAAGTTCTTGATCGCCTCCCAGCCACCGGTCGAGATCCATGCGTCGCCTCGGGCCATGATGTCGGCCATGTCACCCCAGCTCGACGCGAACGTTCGCGCGTGCTTCTTCTTGATCTCAATCAGGTAGTTGATGACGTCATCGAGCTGGTCCGGGGTGAGCTCCACCGGGGGGTCATAGCCGAGGACCTTGCCCCAGACCATGATCTGCCCGAGCGTGTCGTCGACCATGACGACCTTCCCCTTGTACTCGGGCTTCAGGACATCCTTCCAGGACTGCGGCGGCTCCTTGACGAACTTCTCGTTGTACATCATGGGATCAGTGCCCCAGATGAACGGCGCCGAGTACGTCTGCCCGTCGAAGGTGTTCCAGTCCGGCTTGTTGAAATTCTCGAGATAGCCCTTCGAGTTCGGGAGCTTCGAGTAGTCGAGAGGCTCCAGCAGGTCGGCGTCGTGGAGGACACCGATGTAGCCGTGATACGGGGTCACGAGGTCGACCGAGCCCACGCCGCCGGCGCGAAGCTTCGTGAAGATCTCCTCGTTGTTGCCGATGTAGGTCGGCTGCGTCTTGACGCCGTGTTTGTCGAGGAACGGCTTGAACGCCTTCTTGTCGTCGTAGCCGTCCCAGATGACCATCCTGAGTGTCCCGCCGATCTCGCCTCCGCCGCCACCGGAGCTCGCGTTCCCGCCTTCCCCTCCGCCCCCGCCACAGGCAGCGAGGAGCGAGGCGCCGAAGGTCGACATCACCACCCCACTGCCGGCGCGCTGCAGAAACTGCCGCCGGTTGATCGGCGTCTGCATTTTCTGCTCGATGAGCAAGCGAACCGCCGCCTCGGCCTCCATTATCTGGGGATCTTCCTCCATCGCTCCTCCTCCTCTCACATCGATCGTGTTCCGCTCGGCACGGAGCCGTAGACGGAGTACTCGCCCTCGCGGAGGTATGTCTCCTCGTAGAGGGCCACCTTCTCAGGATCGAGCTCTACGCCGATCCCGGGAACTTCCGGAAGCTCGAGCGCGCCGTCCACGAACGCGGGCGGTCCACCGACGATCACGTCGCCGTCGAGCAGGTTATAGTGGGTTTGGTTGGCAAGGGTCGCGTTCGGACACGTGGCGAGAACCTGAGCGGCAGCCCAGGTCGTGATCCCCAGGTCGCCGAAGCTGTGCTTGACGATGGGGAGGCCGGCGATCTCGCAGAGCGCAGCCACCTTCTTGAAGGCGAGAAGTCCATGGAGCTGGTGCGGGCACGTGAGCACGACGTCCGCCGCGCGCCTGCGGATGATCCCAAGGACATCGAATTCGAGCCACGCGGCCTGGTTCGCTGCGATCGGGGTGTCGACAGCCCTCCGCACGCGCGTAAGCCCATCGAGGTCGTACATGGAGACCGGCTGCTCGATGAACTCGAGCCGGAAGGGCGCAAGCTCCGTTCCGATCGCGATCGCCTGGGCGGGGCTCCACGCCTCGTTCGCGTCGATACGAAGCTCGACGTCGGAGCCGATCGCGTCCCGCACTGCGGCCACGTCCTCGACGTCCTTCATGGGGTCGAAGCCAGACTTCAGGTAGATCGTCCCGAATCCTGCCGCTGCGCCGTCGGCTGCCTGTGCAGCCATGGTCTCCGAAGGCCCCATCGGGATGTAGTAGTAGTAAGGGACGCGGTCGCGGACGGGCCCTCCGAACAGGTTCGCGACCGGCTGGCCAGCGACCTTGCCGACGATGTCCCAGAGCGCCGTCTCGAGTCCGCCCAGCGCGACGTTGGCCGTGTGCCGGAAGTGGTGCAGGCCTCGCTGGGCGAGGAGCAGCTGCAGCAGCCGCTCGATCCTCAGCGGGTCCTGGCTGACGACGACCTCTCGGATCGCGTCCAGGACTCCCACCACGGAGGCGACGTTCGGATGGCCGGGACACTCCCCGATCCCGGTCACCCCCTCATCGGTCTGGACCTGGACAAGCGCGTTAGTGATCCCGTACCGGCGACCCCAGATCCATGTCTCCGGCTCCCGGAAGGGGATCGAGACCACGGTGACCTCGACGTCCGAAATCCGCATCGGGCTCACCACTCCCCGGAAGGCGGCGCGGCCGACTCCGCGTCGACGATCACGTGGATGTCCGGATGGTCGTGGACGAGGGTGACCGGATAGTCGACCGTCGGCTCGGAGAAAAGGAGGATCCGGAGGATCGTCTGCTTCCAGGCGCCCCCGTCCGTGTAAAGGCGGATCCTCCGCGCCGAGAGGAGATCTCTCATTCCAAGCGTCACGGCCATCGGCGGGACGCCGAAGACGTTCCCGCCGAGCGCCCTCTGGGCGTGGGCGATGATCGTGTCAATCGCGACTGGGGTGATTCGGGTACGGCTCTCGCGGAGCTGCTCGAGGGTGACGCTCGTCCAGCGCGAGGATGGAGGCTCGTTGAAGGCGAGGTGGCCTTGAAAGCCGAAGCCGCCGTACGTCGTGGCGATCTCTCCACGGCGCGCGATCTCTTCCGAAGCACGGTCGAGGTCGAGTACCGACGGGAAGATGACGTTCTCGGGCCGTGGGCGGAGCTTCGGGTCGACGAGATCCAGGTAGTGCTGGTGGAAGTAGGCCTCGAGATTGAAGGGATGCTCCCATGGGAGCGGGCGCCCCTGCCAGTCGAGCCACTGGTCCATCCCGAAGTACGTAACGTGCTCGAGCGACAGGCGGCGCTCGTTCACCATGCGTGCGAGCAGCGGGTAGTGCGCCTTAGGGCCGAGCGGCACGATGACGGCGACCTCTTCCCCGCGCTGGGACGCCTCGGCCGCCTCGGTCAGCATCGCCTCCGCGAAATCCAGGTACAGGTCGTCCTTCGTCGCGCAGACCGTGAGCGGTATCGGCGAGCGGTCCGGAAGTTCCTCCACCGGTATCGCGAGCCAGTCCGCAAGCTGCTGCGAATCGACCGAGACGCCCGGGTACCCTCTTTCGGCGATCCGCATAAAGTAAGGCCCGTGTCGATCACGGTCAAGCAGCCTCGAGCCGCCGTCCGAGTACGCGAGGGAACTGACGTCTCGACCGGTGAGCGCACGCCCAAGCTCCTCGACCTCGCGCCCTCGGGAGCGCCCTCGCGGCCGACGTAAGGGCGGTCAAGGTCCGATGACTGAGGACCGGCCGATCGTCGTAGTCGGAGCCCACGCACAGGGGCTCCTCCTCCATGTCGACTCGATCCCCGCGGAGGGCCAGAGCGTTCTCGCCTGGGGCTATGAGGAGCCGATGGACGGCGGCAAGGCGACGAACCAGGCGGTCGCCGTCGCGCGGCTAGGCGTGCCGGTCCGACTCGTCACGGTCGTCGGGAACGACGAGCGCGGCCGTCGTGCCATTGGCTACTTCGAGGAGGTCGGCGTCGATGTCAGCTTCTCGGTCGTGGTCAACGGGGCGACCGACGTCGGCTTCGTGCTCCTCCCTCCCAACGCCATCCCGGCGATCGCGACCGCGATGGAGCGAAGCGCCCAGCTTGACGCACCGCTAGTCCGCCGGCGAGCGAGTGCGATCCATGGCGCCTCGTCGGTCATCTGCCAGCTCGAGGCTCCGCCGGAGGCCGCCCTGGAGGCGTTCAGGATCGCGCGCGAACGCCGCGTCCGGACGATTCTGAACCCGTCGCCCGTCGTGCCGGTCCCGTTCGAGCTCTTCGAACTTTGCGACGTGTTGGTTCCGAACGAGCACGAAGCGGCCGAGCTGGTGGGTCGGGAGGCACCGGTCGCGGAGCTGGCCGCGGCGGTTCTCGAGCGGCTTGCGATCCCGGTGGTCGTGGTGACAGCCGGGGCGGCCGGCGCCTACGTCGCCGCAGGAGATCACGTACAACACGTGCCGACCCGCGTCGCGGAGGCAGTTGACACGACCGGGGCGGGAGACGCATTCCTGGCCGCTCTTGCGGTCCGTCTCCGTGCAGAAGACGACCTCGCGGATGCCGTCGCTTACGCGGTTCGAGCCGCGACGATCAAGATCGAGCGCCCAGGGACGATGCCCTCCTTCGCGACCGCGGCCGAAGTCGAGGCGCCCGAGCGGTGATGGAGGCGTCACGCGACCGCGTCGAGTGACTCGACCTCCGTCCACCACGCCCTCTCCTCGCCTTCTCGTAGAGACACCGCCTCTCCGAGATCAATGGCCTCCTCGAGCCGGTACGGGCGGCTCGTACAGGGCTCGAAGAGCAGGCAGAGGTCGAGATCGTGAACGCCGCTGACCGTCACGATCCACAGATGGCGCAGGAAATCTTCGTCCCATGCGACCCGCGTTGTTCTCGAGCGATCGGGAGAGGAGACACGAGCCTGGTGTGACCCCGAGGCGTAGAGGACCTCCGACCACCCTTGGTTGGGTGCCGGAACGATAAGTGCTCGTTCGCGCTGACCCTCATCGAGTCTCGTTGTCGGCTGAAAACGTCCTGGCATCTCGGAATCGGACTCGAGAGCCTCGCGTTCGAGATCGATCCGCCATCCCTCCGAGACGGCGAGCATCGGATGGCTTGCCCATAGAAATGGTCCGGTGTTCCCGAGGGCACGCAGATTGGTCTCGATTCGGAGTCCGCGACGCGTCGAATCGAGAAGCTCGTAACGGCGGACAACTCTTACTGGCGGGTCCACCAGGTGGGCCTCGAGTACGACGCCGCGGCCCGCATGCTCTAGGACGTCGAACGACGTCGACCAGAGTCGCCCGTGGTCGGGATGGCTGGACCAAGGCGAATCGTTCGGGAATAGCTCGACCCAGCCCCCGGGGCAGCTCGTTGCGAAGTCGGTCAGTACGACCTCCGGCGCTGCCCTCTGGTAGAGCAGCTCGCGACCGGACACGAGGTCCACTAAGTGCTGCACCCGCCCGCCTTCGGCGAGGGCTATCTCGGCTCGCGCTCGTGTATCGGAGAGCGTGATCGTGTTCACCGCAAGCGTCCGAGCAATGGATCAGAGCGTATGCGGGAACTGAGAAAGCAGTTCGTTGCCGTCCCCGTGGACGGCAAAAACGTGCTCGTGGCGAAAACCGCCCCAACCCTCGATGTAGATGCCGGGTTCGAGCGCAAGAACCATGCCCTCTTCGATCATCTCCGTCGAGTCCGGCGTGATCCTCGGCTGCTCGGTATGCGCGAGCCCGAGTCCGTGCCCGGAGTGGTGGGGGTAGTCGAACCCCGCTGCCCTGACGATCGACCGGCAGGCCTCGTCAACAACCTGCGCCGCGACACCTGGTCGGGCTGCGGCGATACCCGCCTCGAGGGCGTCATGCACAATGGCGAAGATCTCACGGTGACGTGCCGCCGGCTCTCCGACCACGATCCCGTTACAGGTGTCGCTCCAATACCCACCGAGCCAGGGGGCGGTGTCGGTGCAGATCAGATCTCCCTTGGCAATCACGCGCTCGCCCGGCTCCCATCCGCCCGTCGCCGCCGTCGCCGGCCCACTCGAAAGCTGAACGAGGATGGCGAAGCGATGCCCAGCTTGCCCCCAGGCCGCGGCGATCGCCTCGGCGGCGACATCGATCTCGCGGCGCCCTGGTTCGGCGGAGTCTTTGACAAACTGCTGGATGAGGTCAGCGATCTCCGACGCTCGACGTATCGCATCAATCTCCTCGGGCGCTTTTACGACCCGCATACGCTCGAGCGCGTCAGAAATGTCGACCCACTGGCTGACTGTGACGTGAGATTCGATCACTTCCCTCGTCCCAGCCGGTAGCGTCCGCGCCTCGTAGCCGAGCCGCCCGACTCGCGAGCCAAGACGCGCAGCGGCTGCCTTCGCCACCTCAGCGACCTGGTCGAGGGGACTCGTGTGCGAGTAAGTGGGGAAGATATCGATCTCGATCGGGCAAGCCTCCCCATAAGGTGCGTAGTAGTTCGGTAGGAGAAGCACGGGGTCGCGGTCCGGCCAGGCGCAGCAGAGAACTGGCTCCGGAACATACGGGTTGTACCCGGGCCACATTTCCCACGAAGGCGAGTAGCCGCCCGTGTAAGCGACGCTCGGTGTGGAGGAGAGCAGCGCCGACTCAACGCCGGCACCAGAGAGAGCATCCTGTGTTCGAGCAGTCTGAAAGCGCATTGCGTTAGAAAGCAGGCAAGAAGGCCACGGGAGCTTCCCGGGAGGTCGGGTAGACGTTGGCCATTCCCTCCTCTTCAAACTTTGCTGCGTAGCGTGCGACCCTGTCGGGATCGATCTCCAGGCCAAGGCCAGGACGATCCTGCACGGCGAGTCGGCCTCCCGTGTAGTCGAGGGGCTCCGTTACATAGTCGTCAGCAAGGAAGTCGGGATGGCCCTGGATCGCAAGTACGCACGCGCTCGAAGTGCTCATGACTTGCATGTGTGCGGTGAGCGTGATCGTCGTAGCGTTGTAGGCATGGTTGACGAAGGGAAGGCCCGCCATCTCGCAGAGCCCCAGCACCCTCTTTGTCGGGAGGAGTCCACCTTCCTGGTGAGGATCGGTCATGAGGACGTCGGCTGCGTTCTTGCGAATGATCTCGAGGATCGACTGGGAGCCCCATGACGACTGATTGGCAGCGACAGCGACGCCGCTTGCGGTACGCACGTGTGCAAGACCATCTATGTCGAACATCGAGACGGGTTGCTCGATGTATTCCAGCACGCATGGCGCCATTCGCCGGAGGACGCGTACCGCTGTCCCAGGGGACCATGCCTCGTTCGCATCGACTCGGATCTTGGGACCGAAGCCAATCGCCTCCCGGACACGGGTGACCAGCTCGACGTCTCGCTCCTCGTCGATGCCGACCTTGAAGTAGATCGTTCCGAACCCGCGTCGGACCGCATCACGCGCCTGCTCGACCATGAGGTCCAGGTCCTGAAGCTGGATGTAGTACATGGAGGGGAACGAGTCTCGAAGGGCACCGCCAAAGAACGCGGAGATGGGCTGTTTGAGGTATTTCCCCATCACATCCCAACACGCCATCTCCAAACCGCCCAGAACAAGCGCTGCGGTCCGGTGGAACGGGTACCACCCCGTCCCCATGACGCGAGCGATCATTCGCTGAGGCGCGAGCGGACTGTCGCCGACAAAACTCCGGGACATCTGCTCCGTGATGGCCCGAATGACAGCGGAATCCGGGCCCATGCAGACATTGACCTCGCCGATGCCGGAGATACCGGCGTCGGTGTGGAGCTCGACGAGCCCGACCGTGTACGAGGAACGCTGTCCCCAGACCCAACCTTCGGGTCGGACCATAGGCAAGTTGAGAAAGGTCAGATCGATGTGCTCGATGCGCATGATGGCTCCTTTGCCCTCACTGCTCTCTCGTGATGCTCCAGCCCCCGTCGACCACGATGCCCTCGCCTGTGATGTAGGAGGCATCTTCCGAGGCGAGGAAGGCAACAGCCGCGGCAACCTCCGCGGGGTGCCCAAGCCTTTTTGCGACGGCCTGGTTGGCGAAGTGCGCTATGTCTTCCTTGCTCACTCCTTCCCAGGCGGCCGTCAGAATCCCCCCAGGAAGCACGGCGTTCACCCGCACCTCGGGCCCATATTCGACGGCGAGTTGCCTGGTGAGCGCACTGATCGCTCCCTTCGCGGCGTCGTAGGCAGCATGCTGGCTGAAGCCCATGTGGGCGTGCACTGAAGATGTATTGATCATCACGCCCTGTGACTCGATCAGATGTGGGATGCACGTCTTGACCGACAGAAAAACCTGCTTCAGGCAGACATCGATCTGCCGGTTCCAGTCTCTCTCATCAAGCTCGTGGGTCGGGCCGCGTACGATCGTGTACGCGTTGTTGTGCACGATGTCGATCCGGTCGAACTGGCCGATCGCATAGCTCGCCAATGCATTCCAGTCACCGAGGGAGGCAACGTCGCAGTGCTTGTAGCGCGCTGTACCGCCGGTGCGTTGAATCTCGTCCAAGACGTGGGCTCCAGCGGCGTCCTGGATATCTGCAAGGACGACGCTTGCGCCCTCGCCCGCAAGGAGCCGAGCGGTGGCCTCACCAATTCCGCTGGCTGCGCCGGTGACGATCGCTACCTTTTCGGCGAATCGCGTGGCCCCGTGCTCCTTAGGAAGGCGCCCCGCCCAGGGTCTCACGCGCGACGGCGACCGCATCAACCTCGACAAGCAGCGGCGGCACGAAGCCGCCTATCTGCACCGTCGTTCGAGCTGGCTTGGGCTCGACGCCGATGACCTCTCGATAGATGCGGTCGTACACGGGAAAGTCCTCCATGCTCGCGAGGAACCCATTGATCCTCACGATCGTGTCGGCCCCACCACCAGACGCGCTGACCACCGACACGAGTCGCTCGAGGGCCGTCCTCGCCTGTGTCTCGAAGTCGACTGTCGGTCCGCCTGGTTCGGCGCCTAACTGGCCGCAGGTGAAAATGAGGTCCCCAAAACGAACAGCCTGGGAGTAGCTTCCCGGGTTCCCCCACTCTGTGTCGAAGTGCTCGATGCGCATTGGCCCTCGGCGTGGAATTAGGGTGAGATCGAAGAGATCCGACCGTACTTTCGCCGCAGGGGCCGGTCAAGAGGCCCGCTCATCACGCGCGCGCTTAGAGCTCTTCGAGGTACTGCAGCGTCAGCGAATGGGGACGCTAGGAAGTCCGGACGGGACAGTCGACCAACCCTTCGGTTGTCAGTCCGTATAGCTGAGAGGAGGTCCACCGGACTGGACTGCGAGCAGGCCGCCGTCGACGGCGAGAGCGGTACCGGTCACGAACGACGCCGCATCCGACGCAAGGAACAGCACCCCCTCGGCGACCTCCTCGGGACGGCCGAGGCGATTGAGCGGGTGGATGGCAGCGAAGCGTTTGAGCTGCGCCTCCGGGTCGGACGCGACCATGGCCTCCCGATGAAGCATGGGCGTGTCCGTCCCGCCGGGAAGCACGGCATTGACACGGACATTGTTCGGAGCGCCCTCGAGAGCGAGTGCACGGGTTAGCGCAAGCACACCGCCCTTCGAGGCAGCATAGGCTCCTGCGTCAGGCGTAGTCACAAGCGCATGAGGGGAAGCGGTGATGACGATCGCGCCTGAACGCTGCTTCACCATCTCAAGCAGGGCGAAGCGGCACGCGAGGTAGACGCCGGTCAGGTTGACGTCCAGTACTCGCCGCCATTCCTCCACTGAAGTATCGGCGATCGTCTTCGCCAGCTCGATTCCGGCGTTTGCATGCATCACGTCGAGGCGCCCGTGCTCGGAGACGATCTCTTGAACGGCTTGCCGAACTGCCTCTTCGTCCGCCACGTCCGCTTCTCGAAAAGACCCGGAGCTCCCTGAGGAGGCGATCTCGGCTGCAGTCCTCTCTCCATCCGGCACATTGACGTCCAGAATGAAGACGCTGGCTCCCTCGCGCGCGAACGCGCGGGCCGACGAGGCGCCGATTCCGGTCGCTCCGCCGGTCACGATCACAACGCGGCCATCGAAGGCTCGGCTCAAGTCCTCCCCCGTCCCGTCCAACCTAGCGGATGGTCGCCCCACCGTCGATCAGAAGGCTCGACCCCGTGCAGTAGGAGGAGTCTTCCGTAGCCAGGAATAGAGTCGCTCGCGCTATCTCGTCGGCCGTGCCCATACGCTCGAGCGGGGCAAAGGCCGCGAATTCGGCCTCGGTTGCGGTCGGATCATCGGCAGTATCGATGAACCAGCGAGTGAGTGGAGTGTCACAAATGCCAGGGCAGAGTGCGTTCACGCGTATGCCCCGGGGAGCGAGATCACCGGCCATCCCGCGCGCAAGCTGCAGAACGGCGCCCTTGCTTGCGCTGTACACGGTCTCGCCTGGATACACAACGAAGCTCGACATCGATGCCATCACCACCACGGATGCGCCCCGACCGAGGAGTGGAGCAGCGGCGCGCGCGCAGAGCCAAACACCGCGAACGTTTGTGCCGAATACGAGATCGAACTCCTGAGGCGGAACCTCCCAGAACGGGCCTGTACCTGGGTAGCCAATTCCTGCGTTTAGGACAAGGACGTCGATGCGGCCATGCGCGCCGCGCGCGCAAGCCGCCAGCGCATCCGCATCGCGCTCGTTGCCCACGTCTCCTGCCACGAACTGGGCATCAGCGCCGAGGCTGCGAAGCTCTGCGGAGAGCGCCTCCCCGGCGCCTGAGCGTCGGCCGCCGAGAACAAGCGCCGCGCCCTCCGTAGCAAAAAGGCGGGCAATCGCCTCCCCGAAACCACTCGTCGCGCCCGTGACGACGGCGACTTTTCCCTTGAGGCGCTGGCTTGAAGTCACGGTTTCCCTGGTCTGATACGAGCACTGGTCGTAGGGCTCCGGCCCCGTACTGTTCGTGGCACCGGCTGACCGCTCGCCTGTCAAGCATGACGCCTAAGCCAGGCCCGTCAGGCGCACACAACTCCGCCTTCGGGTCGGAAAGGACCCTTAGCCAGGATATCGTCGGCATGCCACCGATTCAACGTCTGACTCGGTTCTGACAGACGCCTCAACGCTTGCCACCTCGGGTAGGCGGCGTTCGGGACCGCTGTGGGGTGACAACTCGATCCGCCTGCAGATCACGCCATTCCTGGGGGCGCATCTGAGTCTTCGATGCCACACGCGGGTGAGAGACGAGGTCGCAGGGCGACAAACCCGCCCGTCACAGAACCAAACCTGCACCCCCCCTCGTCGCGGCGCGTCGCTGTGCGCCCGGACCATGCACGCGCAGGCATGCGCCATTAGTCTCGACGAGTCTCATATCTCTTGAGCCGTAAAAGCGATCGACTCGTTGCTCGGACACCTGGGACAAAATTGCGTTCTAGTTCTCAGATGCGAGAACAAAACAGCCATTTGTCGATTTAGAGCGGATGAAGGGGCTCGAACCCTCGACCTTCTGCATGGCAAGCAGACGCTCTACCAACTGAGCTACATCCGCGCGAGAGCGTGCCCATCATAGCCGGTCCTCCGCTGCATCCAAGGCCTCATTCACGAGGGCATCGGCCAGCTCGTTCTCCGTCCGCCTCACCGCGCGGTAGCGGACGCGACCGATCTGTCTGCCGAGTTGGGCGGCATCGAGCGAGAGATCGATCAGCGCTGCGTTCTTGACCCGGTATTCGCCGTTCATCTGCCTGACGAGCAGCTCGGAGTCGGAGACGACCTCCAGCTCGTCCACTCCGAGCTCCAACGCCTTGGCGAGACCCGCCACGAGCGCGCGGTACTCGGCCACGTTGTTGGTTGCCACGCCGATCGTCTCGCCGCGAGCGTCGAGCACGGTCCCGTCTTCTGTCTCGAGGACGTAGGCCGCTGCCGCGGGGCCGGGGTTGCCGCGGGCTCCCCCGTCCGTGTAGAGCCGCGCCTTCACAGGAGAGGGTAGACGTCGAAGGCGGGCTCTTCGTACGGATGGGCGCTTCGCAGGGCTGCAATCACGTCCTCGTGGCGCTCCTCCGGGAAGACGGTCTCGAGGCGCAGTTCCGCGACACGCTGCTCCCTCCCCCGCTCCCCAATCGCCGGGCTTGTTTTCTCGCCGCCCCAAAACGTCCCGGTGCCCGCCGTGTACCAGGAGCAGCGCTCGTAATCGCCGATCCGGCCCGCGCCGGCCGCGAAGAGAGCCTCCCGGACCGTGTCGAGGGCTTCTCGCGGAACGAAGACGACTAGCTTGCGGTTCACGTTTCCGCCCGAACAGTCGGGACCGCACCGGCGCGGAGGGCGCTTTCACCCATTCGGGTGAGGGACGTGGCGAGGGCACAGTCGAGACTCATTGGGGGCAAACCGTAGAGCACGAGGTCTCGGGTATGGAACGTCGATCGTTTGGGAGGGACTGGGGGCTCTCCCTGCGCATGGCGATCGCGCTCGTGCTGCTCGGTGCCTTGTACCTCCCCTTCTTCCTCTGGCTTGTGGCGATGGGCTACTTCATCTGGGGCGGAATGGTTGCTGTCCTCGTCGCCCTCGGGGCGCTCGGCCTACTTGCATGCGCTCCGCACCTCTCCGAGCTCCTCGCGCTCTCGCTAGCGAGAGCTAACCTCGACGCCGGTCCGGAGACAATCCGGCTCGAGCCGATGCTCGAGCGGCTCTGCGCAATGGCGGACATGCCTGCCCCACGGCTGGCGGTCATGCCGACGGAGGTGCCCAACGCGTTTTCTGCCGGCAGGAATGCCAGGAACGCGATCGTCGTCGTCACTAGAGGTCTCGTCGATCGCCTCGACGAGGAGGAGCTCGAAGCGGTCCTCGCCCATGAGTTGGCCCACATCGCCAACCGAGACGCGATCGTCATGACGATCTCCGCCGCGCCGGCGCTCCTGGGGCGCAAGCTTCTTTGGGGCTTCGTCTCGCTTCCGGCTACCAGCCCGAGCATTCCCGGGAAGATCGGGTTCACGATGCTCCTCCTCTACCTCCTGCCTGTCGTGCTGGTCGCCTGGATGACCTACGCCTTCGCAACATTGCTCGTGATGTCGATTTCCCGCTACCGCGAGTTCGTCGCCGACCGCGGTGCTGCTCTTCTCACGGGTGCGCCCGAGCAGCTCATGAGCGCGCTGCAGAAGATCGCCGACCAGGTGCCGCTCATTCCGAATGAGGATTTGCGTGGAGCATCTGCGATGAACGCCTTCTTCGTTTTGCCAACAAGAAGCGCGTCGCACGGCTTCTCGGTCGATCCGATGCGCATGTTCCCCACGCATCCCCCGCTCGCTCGTCGCCTCGAGCGCCTTGAAGAGCTTGCGCGCGAGCTTGGGCGGGCACGGGGCATGCCAAGCACGCCAGACCCGCCTCTCGTCGAATCGCCGACGGCGCGGCCCGACAACCCTCAGGCGCTCGGCGCCTTTTTTCTCTCGGTCTTCGCTTGGGGAATCCTCGGCGGCGCGTTCCTGACCGAGCCGGATGTCACCAACGACGCCCTCGTGTGGATACCGATGCTCGGGTCGCTCGCTTTTCTCGGCGGGATCGTCCTCGGCCTCCAGGGCGTCGGGCGCGCATCGGCCGGCGCCCGGGGGATGGGCTACGCCGTCACAGGGCTTGTCCTCCTGCTCGGCCCGTGGGCGCTCGCCCTCATGGCGATGGTCGTCTTCGGGATTCTGGCGTTGCTCGGCACCGGACCGATCCCCGGCTAGTCGATCTCGTCGATCTGGGCCCGCTGGAGCTTGCCCGAGTAGTCGACGTAGACCGACTTCCACTCCGTGTAGAAGTCGAGCGCGGCCTGGCCGGCCTCGCGGTGCCCGTTCCCGGTCTGCTTCGTGCCGCCGAAGGGCAGGTGCACTTCGGCGCCGGTTGTGCCCGCGTTGATGTAGGTGATCCCGGCGTTGAGGTCGCGGATGGCCCGGAACGCCTTGTTCACGTCGCGGGTGAAGATCGACGAGGAGAGGCCGAACTCGATCCCGTTCGCGATCTTGATCGCCTCGTCGATGTCGTTCGCGCGGATGAGCGCGGTGGTGGGGCCGAAGATCTCCTCCTGGGCGATGCGCATCTGCGGATCGACGTCGGCGAAGACCGTCGGGCGGTAGAAGAAACCCTTGTCGAGACCGTTCTCGGTCGCGATCTCCCCACCGGTGAGGAGTTTGGCGCCCTCGTCCTTGCCGATCTCGGTGTAGGAATGGATCTTCTCGAGCGCGGCGCGATTGATGACCGGGCCGATCTCGACGTCGTCGTCGAGCCCGTTCCCGAGGGTGAGCTGCTCCACACGATCGACGAGCTTCGACTGGACCTGGTCGTAGACCTTGCCCGCAGCGATGACACGGCTCGCAGCGGTGCAGCGCTGACCCGAAGTGCCGAAGGCCGACCAGACGATGCCGTCCACCGCAAGATCGATGTCGGCGTCGTCCATAACGATGATCGCGTTCTTGCCGCCGAGCTCGAGGTGGACGTGCTTGAGGTAGGAGGCGCCGTTCTCGGCGGTCTTGATGCCCACTTCCCGGGAACCCGTCAAGGAGATGAGCGGGACGTCGGGGTGCTTCACGAGCCGCTCGCCGACGGTCCCTCCTCCTCCGTGAACGATGTTGAGAACGCCCGGCGGTAGGCCCGCCTCCTCGAAGATCTCCACGAAGCGCTCGCCGAGCGCGGGCGTGTCGGTGGCCGGCTTGAAGACGACCGTGTCGCCGCACACGAGGGCGGGCGCGATCTTCCAGCTCGGGATGGCAATGGGGAAGTTCCAGGGCGTGATGGCCCCGACGACGCCGATCGGCATGCGGAGGCTCATTTGGAACTTGTCGGGCATCTCCGACGGAGTCGTCTGGCCGAAGAGGCGGCGACCTTCTCCGGCCATGTAGTACGTCATGTCGATCGCTTCCTGGACGTCTCCCCCGGCCTCGGCGCGAACCTTCCCCATCTCCTGGACCATCAGCTCCGTGAGCTCGTCCTTGCGGTCGATGAAGCGCTGGCCGACGCGGAAGAGGATCTCGGCGCGCTTCGGGGCGGGCA
>WNFU01001964.1_pt1 | contig 28518 bp, 18 predicted proteins | sample 5400121 | NCBI WGS metagenome assembly WNFU01 (sample SAMN13153360, study PRJNA577476) | soil metagenome | isolation source: 100 cm soil or saprolite under grassland replicate 1 | place: USA:California | collected 2016-06-15 | reverse complement strand
TTCGACCACGGTGCGTCGACTTTCGCCCGAGCGGTCGAGAACTCGCGCGCGCTCTTTCGTGCCGCCGCCGACGCGGGGGTGGAGCGGGTGGTCCACGTTTCGATCACGAACCCGTCGCCCGACTCGCTGCTGCCCTACTTCCGCGGGAAGGCGGAGGTCGAGGCGGCACTCCGCGAGACGGGCCTCTCGCACGCGATCCTCCGCCCGGCGGTCTTCTTTGGCGGTCGCGACGTCCTCGTCAACAACATCGCCTGGCTGCTCCGGCGCCTTCCCCTCTTCGGAATCGCGCCCGGACGGTATGGCCTCCAGCCGATCCACGTGGAGGACTTCGCCCGGCTCGCTGTCGAGCAGGGCTCGAGTCGCGTCGACACCGTCCTCGACGCGGTCGGTCCCGAGGCGCTCGGCTTCGAGGAGCTCGTCCGGCTCGTCCGGAAAACGGTCGGATCGAGAGCGGCGCTCCTCCCGGTTCCCCGTCTCGTGCTGCTCACGGCGGCCCGCCTACTCGGTGCGGTCGTTCGGGACGTCGTGCTGACGCCCCACGAAATAGCGGGGCTCACCGCGAACCTGCTCGTCTCGCGCGGACCGCGCACGACGTCGACGCGCTTCTCGGAATGGCTCGCCGAAAACGGGGAGCAACTGGGCGCGCACTGGGCGTCGGAGCTCCACCGGCACTACCGGTGATCTAGCGCCTGACGACTGGCGCCCGACCAGCTCACCTTGACGACGTCGGCGACCGCCGCGCCCGCACGAAGGAGCCCCGGAACGCCGCGCGTCAATGCGGGTCGCCGCCTCCCGACGTCAGCCAGCCAGGAGCACTCATGAGGGACGGCGCCGTGCTTTCCGGCCCGGCGCGGTGACACACACCTCCGGCGCCGCCGCGACGCCCGAGCCGCCGCGCGCGGACCACGCCGAGAGAAGGCGCACCGGCTACGGCGCCTCCCAGTGGAGGCAGCCGTCCATCGGGTCCGTGGGGCGGCCGCACTGGGTCTGGAACGTCGCGGTGAACCGGCGGAGCGCGCCGTTCTCGATGACGAGCTCCTGCACCTCGAACCGCCCCGTGTTCTCGCCGCAGGCGTAGGAGTCGGCCGAGATGTCGAGCCCGAACGCCGTCGCGTCCTCAAAGACGCCGGTGTGCAGGCCGATGCCATCCGACGGCGGTCCGAATGTGACGAACCAGCGCTCGCCCTGCGAGACGTCGAACGGGTAGATCTCGAAGAACAGCCACGTCGGCGCGCCGTTCGCGTCGTAGCCCGTGCGGAGCGCCCAGTGCGCGACGCGGATGTCGACGATCCCCTGCCACACCCACCACGAGTCGGCGTCGACGAAGAGGACGTTCCCGCCCACGAGGCACGCCGCCGGCGAGCCGACGCCGGTCGGCGCGACGAGTTCGAGCGGGCCCGTCGTCGCGAGGACGACGCTCGGGTCGCTCGCGCGGACGAGCCGGAAGGTCGTCGACCCGAGGCAGTCGGGCGCCGTGGCCGCGCACGGCGTGAAGTAGGTGACGGAGCCCATCGGATCAAGCGCGAACGCGCCGGGGAACGTGCCGGCGGACGGCCGGTCGGGCACGACGAGCACCTCGTCCGTCGCCGGCGTGCCATCGCCGTTCCGCCCGATCGCGAGGACCTGGATCTTCGTCCGCCCGTCGGCGGAGATCCCGCTCACGATCGCGCGCACGTCGAAGTACGCGCCGTCGGGCACGCAGGTCGTGCCGTCGACGCGGGTGCCCGGCCCGCAGCCGAGCGGGATCGCGTCGGGGACGCACAGGTCGGCCTCGACGTGGGTCCCCGGTCCGCACGAGAGGATCGCGTCCGGGACGCAGCCGCCGTCGGACAGGTGCGTTCCGGGGCCGCACGCCACCGGCGCGGCGTCGAGGACGCAGGCGCCGCCCTCGACGTGCGTGCCCGGTCCGCAGGTGAGCGTCCGGTCGGGCACGCAGAGGCCGCTCGCCTCGTGCGTGCCGGGCCCGCAGGTCACGTCCGGCACGCAGGTCGTGCCGCTCGCGTGCGTCCCGGTCCCGCAGGAGAGCGGCAGGGAGTCGACGACGCATTGCGTCCCCTGGACGTGCGTCCCCGGCCCGCAGGCGAGCGTCGAGTCGGGGAGGCACGCGCCGTTCGCGAGGTGCGTCCCCGGCCCGCAGGAGACGAACGCGGCGTCGCGCACGCACGCGTTCGCGACCGCGTGCGTGCCGGGCCCGCATGTGAGCGTCTGGTCCGGGACGCAGAGCCCGGCGGCGGCGTGGGTGCCGGCTCCGCAGGAGAGGTCGGCCAGGCACATCGTGCCGGAGGCGTGCGTGCCCGCGCCGCACGAGAGCGACTCGGCGTCGAGGACGCACTCCGAGCCCTGGACGTGGGTGCCCGGCCCGCACGTGAGCGTGCTCGACGGAACGCATTCCCCGTTCGAGAGCCGCGTGCCGTCGCCGCAGGTCACCGGGTCGGCATCCGCGACGCAGGCGCCCGCCTCGACGTGCGTCCCGGGCCCGCAGGAGAGCGACAGGTCGGGCACGCACTGCGTGGCCTCCTCGTGCGTGCCAGCGCCGCAGCGGAGGTCCTGCGTGGCACCGCCGCACCCCGCGGCGGCGAGGAGCGCGGCGCACGCGGCGGCCGAGAGCGTCGTCCTCATGGCGTCACCCCGCGCTCGTAGTGGACGCAGCCGGTGGTGAGCTTGGTCCACCAGTACGGATCGCAGTAGTGCTCGAAGGACGCGGTGAAGCGCTCCAGTTCGACCCCGGTGAACGCGATCTCGTGCACCTGGAACCGGCCCCAGACGTCGTTGCACCCGGTGCCGTACCCGGTGACCTCCATGCCGGGATGGCCCCACGGCTCGAAGCCCTCGCCGAAGGCGTCGTCGTACACCTGCGTCTGCAGGATCTGCTCGAGCTTCAGCGTGGAGAATCTCAAGCTCCAGTTGTAGCCCTCCGCATTCGTCGCCCCCGTGACGTAGATCCAGACGTGCGCGGGCTCGGGGTACCACGCCTTCCACGTGCCGGTCCGAACCGTCTTGATGCCCCAGTTCGAGAGCTGGCTGTCGATGTAGATGACGTTGCCGCCGACGAGGCAGGGCGACGGGTCCGCCGATGGCACCGGGGCGACGACATCGAGCGGCGGAGACGAGGCGAGCACGACGGCGGGATCGCTCGCCAGGACGAGGTGGAACCTTGTCGGGCCGGTGCAGCCGGGCGACACGGTCGAGCAGGGCGTGAACCAGGTCTCGGAGCCCACCGCGCCCAGCGTGAAGGCGGCCGGCTCGAACGTCCCCGCCTCGGGGCGCTCCGAGAGGACGAGCACGTCGTCGGTCGCCGGCGTGCCGTCGTCGCGGCGCCCGATCGCGAGCACGCGGTACTTGAAGTACCCGTTCGCGAGCAGCTCGGTCGACTCGACCCGCAGGTCCCAGTACCCGCCGAGCGACACGCACACCATGCCGTCGGCGCGCGTTCCGGGGCCGCAGGTGAGCGGCGGATCGAGGACGCACTGCGCGCCGTCGGCGTGCGTGCCCGGGCCGCAGGAGAGAGTCGAGTCAGGGATGCAGCTGCCGTTCGAGAGGTGCGTGCCGGCGCCGCACGTGATCGGCGCGGCATCGGGGACGCAGGCGCCGCCGTCCACATGGGTGCCGGGACCGCAGGTGAGCGTCGACTCGGGGACGCAGAGCGCGCCGTCGACGTGCGTGCCCGGCCCGCAGGTGACGTCCGGGAGGCAGCGCGTCCCATCGACGTGGGTGCCGGCGCCGCACGTGAGCGGCAGCGCATCGAGCACGCAGAGGCCGCCGTCGGCGTGGGTGCCCGGACCGCAGGTGAGCGTCGAGTCCGGCACGCAGGCGCCGCCGGAGAGGTGGGTGCCCGGCCCGCAGGTGATCGGGTCGGGGTCAGGGACGCAGGTGCCGTCGACGGCGTGGGTCCCGGTCCCACAAGTCAGGGAGGAGTCCGGGACGCACTGCCCCCCGGCCGCGTGCGTTCCGGGGCCACACGCCACGTCGGGCACGCAGACGAGCCCCTCGGCGTGCGTGCCGCCGCCGCAGGCTAGCGGCACGGCGTCGAGTACGCACTGTGACTCCGACTCGTGCGTGCCCGGCCCGCAGGTGAGCGTGCCGTCGGGGACGCACGCGCCGTTCGTCGCGTGCGTGCCGGGCCCGCACGTCACGGGCGGTGCGTCCCGGACGCAGAGCACGGCCTCGGCGTGGGTTCCCGTCCCGCAGGAGAGCAGGGCGGACGGGATGCACGTCCCGTTCACCTCGTGGGTATCGGGCCCGCAGCGGAGCTCCGGCGAGGATGACGAGCATGCGGCGGACAGGACGACCGCCGTCGCGGCCACGACGCGGAACGGGTGCATGACGCTCCTCCGTGGTGTGTAGGAACCGTACCACGAGCAAACCGGGCGGGCGAGCGCTGCGCCGAGCGCCGAGCGGACTTGTTGATTTCACGGTGGGTGCGCTGAATACGAGCGGTTCAAGAGCGCTGTCTGTTCAGAATGTCGAGGGTGGGCTGCTGAACAGCGACCTGATCTACGCCGACCAGGTCTTGGCACCGGTCTGGGGTGCGCTCCTCGGGATCGAGCGTGGCTCGACACACGACCGGAATGCGGATCGCGTTGCTCACCCGGACGTGCGGGATCTCCCCCGCCGCGACCGCCTGGTACACGGTCGACGTGCTCACGCGCAGGGTCGCCGCGAGCTCGCGCACGGACACCCACCGCACGGACTCAGCGTCGACCGCGCCCGACTGTACCAAGGACGTACCAAGCGGACGGGAAACCGTTCCCCTGGTCGGAAGTTTCGCCGTCCCGAGTGAACGCGGAGTGTCGCATCCGAGCCTACCCCTGGGTAGACCCCGCCGACCTCGACCGGCTCGGCGATCCTCTGGCGTGGGGCGTTTCGGGCGATGCCGAGGTGTCGGTTCGCCAGGGCGACGGCGTGACGCCCTACTCCCTCGTCATGAGCGAACCGCTGCGGGACGTGGTCCTCTTCGGCTCCTTCGATCGGCGACCGCGGGGTCGAGTCTGGACTCGACCCCGCGTCCCCCGACGGTCAATTCACCTGTTCCGTGGACAGCCTGTCGGGAAGCTCGTCGTCAGGTCCGGCGAAGAACCAGTCGAGCCCTTGGTTCCCGCGCAGGGTGTCGGCCACGCCGTCGTCGAACACCGTCGTGGCGTCGAGTCTCGGCAGGCCGCCGGTGCCGTTGCGGAGCGCGTCGATCCGCGTGGCGTAGGAGTCCGTCGAGGTCCATTCGGCCAGGATCTGTAGCAGGGCGGCGACATTGCCGTCGTGAGCGGTCGCGCCGCCGATGAGCAGATCGTCATCGGAGCCTGCCCGCAAACGATCGCGGCCTCCACCTCCGATGAGAATGTCACGATGATCCGCTCCGAGCAGGTCGTCGTCGCCCGTCCCGCCCAGCAGGATGGTGCTCCCGCCTCCGGCGGTCAGGCTGTCATTGCCAGCCCCGCCGTCGAGGATCGCCAGAACGCCGATGTCCTTGGCAATCTTGACGCGATCGTCACCGGCCCATCCATGGAACTGAATCGTGCTCACGGAGGCCAGGTCGAACGAGCCGATCTGCTGGCCGCCCGAAGAGACGACGATGAGCTGGCCGTTCCCCAGGTCCACATCGACATGGTCGTCGTTGCGGCTCCCGGTGATGACCAGGTCCCCGCCGGTCAGCGTCGCCTGGACCGGGTTCGTCCTCGCCGGGTTCGCCGTGATCTTGCCGAAGAGACCGTGCTTCTCGTCGTCTGGACCGGCGGCGTAGTAGAGCGTCGTGGCGCTTCCTGCGGTGACGCCGTTGCCAAAAGCCAGCCCCCAGAGCCCGTCGATCTGGAGCGGATGACCAGGCGACTCGCCGAGCGTCCCCAGATGAGCGCCGGTCGCGGGATCGTAGGCGTTGATCCGGCCATCGCCGAAGTTGCCGACCAGCAGCGCGCCACTGAAGTCGCCGAACCCTAGCGGCGCGACGACCAAGGCCCACGGCGCATTGAGCTCGCCCTGCGAGACCAGCCGCTTCTCGAAGTTGCCGTTCAGGTCGAAGACGTCGACGAAGCCGAGGTGAGGCCCGGCGATCTCCTCCTCGGCGGCGGCATCCTGCTTGGCGTACGCAGCGTAGAGCTTGCCACCGATGGCAGCGACATTGAACGGGGCGTAGTCGGCGGGCAGGTCGGGATCCGTGAATGCGCCAGCCAGCTGCACGAGGTGAAAGTTGGCGTCGAGCACGTCGATCTCTCGATTGCGGAAGTCGGCCAGATAGAGAAAGTTGCCGGTGCCATTGTTGGCCAAGGCAATTCCCGTGTAGATCGCGTTGTCGGTGGCCTGGAATCCGAGCTGGGCGGTGGTCGAGGGTGCTGGCGGCGGAACCGTCGGATTCCAGCCTGTCACCGCGCCCGTGAGCGTCGCAAAGATGAAAAGTGCCGGCCCGCTGGCCGTGCCGGAGGTGACCACGAAGTCCGAGGTAGGGTTGAAGACCTGTCCCGTCGGGTGTCCACCCGGGATGCTGACCTCCAGGGGCACCTTCGTCAGCGGGCTGCCAGGTAGATCGCCAGCGTAGAGCGTGCTCAGCCCCACTCCTTCGGAGGACACCCAGAAGGCGCCAGTAGGCGGTACAGCGATGCCCCACGCGTTGATCAGGTTCGGATCCACGATGGGCGCGACGCCGGGCTGGTCCGACACGAGGTCGGTAGCCAGGTACGCGGTGGGTTCCGTCTTGGCTGCTGCAACGCCAGCGCCGGCCACCATCAAAACAGCGAACATGCCGCTGAGCATCTTTCGACGCGAGAACAAGGACATCGCTCCCCCCCCCATGAACGCGCCGCCCCACGCGACGCCGATGCGGCGTCGGATACCCGCGCCTCCGAGCGCGTGCGCCGGGATCGTGGGGCGTTGCCTGGGCCGGCCGCGTGCGTAGACACATGCCGCCCTTCCCGGTCGGCGAAGTCGCCGTCGGCGTAGCGGAGCCCGGGCGGGACTCGTGGCGCAACTGACCGCGGCGCGGTGTAGCCCGCGGGCCGAGGCGCCCAGGTCGCGATCACCCTGCACGGGTCGCGGTCCCTATCATCTTCGCGGTCGCGCCGGCCGACCTCGACACCGTGCTCGCGGCGCTCGCCGTCCTCGCGCCGCAGGCAGCGCTCATCGAGGGCGCCCGGCTGTAGAGCGACTCGAGCTCCGTTCGCCCTGAGCGTAGCGCTCGCGAAGCGGGCGCGAAGTCGAAGGGCGCGGCCGCGGCGACGTCCCTTCCGCGTGGGCCTCGCGCACGAAGAAGCCCACGGAACGACCTCGCTCCGGCCCCCTCACCCCGACCCTCTCCCCCGCTCCGCTACGCTGCGCGGGGGCGAGGGAGATCCACGGGGTTCTGCGAGCGCCGATGCTCTCGCAGCATGCTTCCCGGACGACCCTCGCCCCCGCCCAGCGGACGCGAGGGAGATCCACGGGGGCCGCCTCGATGCCGCTGCGCCGTTCAGGGCGACGTCAGCAGCCGCCCGCCTTCTTGAAGTACGTCGCGACGTTCTTGCTGCCCTTCTTCTCGAACTTGCACTTGATGTCGTCGCCGACCTGGATCACGCTCCGCTCGAACTTCTGGAGCGTCACGTCATCGATCACGGTGATCGGCACGAGCGCCGCCGTCCCTGAGTCCTTCAGGACCGCGACGGCGGACTTCTTGTCCTTCGCGACGTCGAGCGTCGTCACCGTCCCGTTCATCTTCTCCTCTGCACGCGCCGGCGAAGCCGTGGCGAGGACGAAGGCGGAGGCCAGGACGGCTGCTTGAATGAGCTTCTTCATCGTGTTCTCCGTTTCTACTCGTGGAGGCGGTGGGCCGCCTCGATGCCGAGAGCCGGAGGCGCGGTGTTCGATTCACGTTGCGACACCATGACGCGCACCGGTCAGACGGTTCGGTCTCGAGCACCTACTACTACCGCGTCGCGGCAGAGCGCCCGTCGGGGAGGACGTTTGCTCACCGGCGCGCAACTGCAATGGACGGTGCGTCGGTGCAACGCGCTCCACATCGAGGTACTTAGATCCCCCGGCTCAACGGACGCCGAGGTACTCGCCGAGCGTCGCGTACTGGCCGGCGACCGCCGGGTTCCGACGGACACCATCGTTGAAGGCTCGAGCCGCGGCGCGCTCGTCGCCGAGTTGCAGGAGCGCGATGGCCTCGGTGTACGGGCCATGCGAGCCGTGGGCGCGCTGGAGCACGTGCCGCCACGCCGCGGCCGCCGGTAGTGCACGGACTCGCGCAGGCAGCGGACCTCGGACGAAGACGAGCGCGTCATTCGTCCGAACCAGAGACCATTCGGGGTTTTCGAGCAGCCATGGAACGACCGGGACGATCGACCCGTAGTGATCGTAGAGCGGCTTGAGGACGATCGTTCGGAAGCCGTACTTTCCGATCACGCCCTCGGGGTCCCGGAGGCGGGTCAGGGCTGCGTGGTCCGCCACGCGCGACGGGGGGGACAGGCGGCCGTCGAGGAACGTGTGCGGCCGTCCCGCCCACGCGAAGTCGAGATACCCGCCGAAGTCGAAGCTGTTGAAGACGGGTTCCGGGAGGCCGGCGCGCACCACGAACTCGGCGGCGTCGCGAGGAACGGAGCCCGGGACGATGCCGACGCCCCATTCCCCGCTCGGATCGCGTATGGCCTGCGCGACGAGCGCAATGCCCGCTGCGACCGCGAGCGGCGGCAGGAGGCGCGCGCCGTGGGTGACGCGTGGCATGGGCCACCGTTCGAGGCCGGCGAACGCAGCTGGGGCGAGGCACAGCGCAGCGAAGGCAAGGTTGCGGACCACGATCGAGCCGATCGAGACCGACGCCATGAGGAGCGCGAGCCTGCGAAGCCGGCCCTCGCGGTCGCCCCACGCGAGCAAGACGCCGAGCGCGGCGACGACCACGAACGGCAGGAAGGCCTCCGGAAACCTCCAGGCCGGCTCCATCTCCAGCACCGTCGAGACCTGTCCGTCGAGGAAGAGACGAGCGACGCGGGCGGCGAACCGGGCTGCGCCGGCGATCGCGAACACGACCGCAACGCCACCTGCCGCAAGCGCGAGGCGCGGCGATGACGCGAGTCGGGCTCGCCAGAAGTTTCGGTCGGGAAGCAGCGCGAGGTGCAGGATGACGAACGCGACACCCAACGCCCAGCTCACGTGGAGCTGGGTCCAGACGGCAACGATGGCCGCGAGCGCCGCCAGCGGAGCCGGGCCGGGACGCGCCACCCACCGCTGCACGCACAGGAGCGCCGCTGCGAGCGCGACGTAGGAGCCCAGCTCGGGCCGGACCACGAAGCGAAACCGGGCAACCCACAGGATCCCGAACACGAGGAGCAGGGAGAGCCCCCGTCGTGGAACGCCGATGCGGGGCCGGACGGCCGCCATGACCAGCATCACGATCGTCGCCGCGAGGACCGCAACCACGACCGACACCGCTGCGTCTCCGCCGGCGGCGCGCACCGTGTACAACAGCATCTGAAAGGGCCACGACTCCGGAAGCGCGAACCCCGGAAGCGCGAGCTCCGGCGGCGCGGCGGGCGAAGCGTCTCCGGCCGCCAGGGCGATGAACGGCTCTCCGATCCAAAGGCTCCCGTTCGTCAAGTACGCGCGGGCGAGCGCGAGGTGGGTCCAGTAGTCCGGGTCGGATATCTGCCGCAGGCACGCAGCGAACGCCAACGCCCCGGCCAACGCCACCAGCAGCGGTGTCGTGAACGCCCTGTGCAGCCACGAGCGGGCGTCGGCGAGAACGGACGGGTCAGTCGCCACGGAGAACCCGCCCTTCACGAAGGACCGTTACGCGCATCCGGCGGAGGCGCTCCGCTCCGCCAGCGTCGTGTCGGTCACCGCGTTCGGAATCTCGGCCACGGACGCATTGTATCCGCGCGCCCTCAGAATCGTTCTCTGCGGACGAGGGCCAGGGCGCCGGCCCGGTGCCTCCATGGCCCCGGAGGCGCGATCTCACCCGCCCGCCGGACGCCGGCGCCGGGCCGCCGCGAACGGCCTGGAACGGCAGATGCGCGATCACGGCCGGGTCGTCGTCGCCGGGTGAACGGCCGCGCGGACCTCGGGGATCGGATCGGACGACGCGCGCTCGCGGCGGGCGAGGAGCAGGAGCGGCCAGGCCAGCAGCTCGACGGCCGCGGCGGCGACGTACGAGGTGGGGTAGCCCCACAGCTGCGCGACCCTGCCGAGGGCCGGCTGTGCCGCCACGCCGCCCAGCGAACCGACCATGTTGTCCGCCGACAGCACCGTCGCGCGCTGCGCGGACGGGATGAGCTCGTTCACGAACGCCTGCCGGATCGGCCACGCCGCCGCGAAGACGAGCGCCCAGACCACGAGCGCGGCGAGGACGACCCAGAAGCTGGAGGTGACGCCCATCGTGAGGAGCGCGGCCGCGCTCGCGAGCGATCCGGCGAGCAGCGCCGAGGTCCGGCGCCGGAAGACCTTCCGCGCCCAGGGCACGACGAGGGCGCCGACGATCTGGCTCGCGGCCGCGAGCGATGCGGCGAGGCCGGCGATCGTGTAGTTGCTCCGGCCGTACAGCTCGAGCAGGTACGGCTGCATCGCATAGAAGCCGTAGATCGGGACGCCGGAGCTGAACAACCCGGCGAGCATCACCCACCGCACCGGCGGGTTGCGCAGGCCGCGGTCCACCGAGGTGCGGACGATGCTGCGCAGCTCGTCCGCCACGGAGGCGGCCTTTCTCGGCGTGAAGCCGACGTCCTTCATGAAGACGAACGCCACGACGAACGTGACGCCGAGGATCGCCGCCCGCAGGACGTAGGGCACCCCGAGGTTCGTCGCCTGGGCGATGGCTCCGCCGGCGATCGTGCCGGTGAGCATGCCGGCGCCGGTGGCGATCTGGCCCTTCGCGAACGCCGACTCGAGCGTGCCCCCGTACCCGGTGGCGTTCAGCCCGTCCACGAGCCAGGCCTCGGTCGCGCCGGAGAAGAAGGTGAAGCCGAGCCCGAGCAGGACGGAGGAGAGCCCCCATCCCCAGAACGGACCGTGGCTCCTCCACATCCACAGGTACAGGAGGGTCGAGGCGAGGAGCGTGGCCGCGCCGAGGAGGTACGAGGCCCGCCTGCCCCACGTGTCGGCGAGCACGCCGGTCGGCACCTCGAAGATCACCTGACCGAGCGTGAAGAACGCGTTCGCCGCGAAGGCCTGGGTGATGGACAGGCCTGCGTCGAGCAGGAAGAGCGTGTTGATCCCCCAGATGAACGACGACGCGAAGGTGGAGAGCAGCGTGAGCACGACGTACACGCGCAGGATCCGCCCCGCCTTGATGTTCGGTACGCCCTTCACTCGAAGAGGTCGAGCACCGCGCCCGTGCTCGCGCTCGACGCGCTCCGCGCGAACTTCGCGAGCACGCCGCCGGTGTAGCGCGGCGGCGGCCGCCTCCACGCGGCGCGGCGGCGCGCCAGCTCGTCGTCGGCGACGTCGAGCCGCAGCGTCAGGGTTCCGGCGTCGATGGTGATCGAGTCGCCCTCCCGGACGAGCGCGATCGCGCCGCCCTCGTAGGCCTCGGGCGCGACGTGGCCGACGACCATGCCCCAGGTGCCGCCCGAGAAGCGGCCGTCGGTGACGAGCCCGACGCTCTCGCCGAGTCCCTGCCCGACGAGCGCGCTCGTGGGCGCCAGCATCTCCGGCATGCCGGGGCCGCCCTTCGGCCCGAGGTAGCGCAGCACCATCACGTCGCCCGGCTGGATCCGGCGCGCCAGGATCGCCTCGAGCGCCGACTGCTCGTCCTCGAAGACGCGGGCGGGGCCGGTGATCGCCGGGTGCTTGAGGCCGGTGATCTTCGCGACGGCCCCCTCCGGCGCGAGGTTCCCCTTCAGGATCGCGAGGTGGCCGTGCGGGTACAGCGGGCGAGAGACGGGGCGGATCACGTCCTGCCCGGCGGGGGGGGCGTCGGGCAGCGCGGCGAGGTTCTCCGCGACGGTCTTGCCGGTGATCGTCGGGCAGTCGCCGTGCAGGAGCCCCGCGGCGAGCAGGAGCTTCATGACCTGTGGGATGCCGCCGGCCCGGTGCAGGTCCACCGCGAGATACCGGCCGGACGGCTTCAGATCACAGAGCACCGGCACCTTGCGGCGCACGCGCTCGAAGTCGTCGATCGTCCACTCGACCTCCGCGGCGTGCGCGATGGCGAGGAAGTGGAGCACGGCGTTCGTGGAGCCGCCGATCGCCATCACGACCGCGATCGCGTTCTCGATGGATCGGCGCGTGACGATGTCGCGCGGCTTCAGGTCGTTCTTCACCGCCTCGACGAGCACCCGCGCCGCCTCGCGCGTGGAGGCGACCTTCTCCTCGTGCGGATTCGCCATCGTCGAGGAGTACGGGAGGCTCAGGCCGAGCGCCTCGAACGCCGAGCTCATGGTGTTCGCGGTGTACATGCCGCCGCACGAGCCCGGACCGGGGACCGCGCGCCGCTCGATCTCGCCGAGGTCGGCGTCGCCCAGGCGGCCCGCGGCGTGCTCGCCGACGGCCTCGAAGACGCTCACGATGTTGAGGTCCTTCCCCTTGTAGTGGCCGGGCAGGATGGTGCCGCCGTACACGAAGATCGCGGGGACGTTGGCGCGCAGCATGCCCATCATCCCGCCGGGCATGTTCTTGTCGCAGCCGCCGAGCACGAGCACGCCGTCCATCCACTGTCCGCCGACGCAGGTCTCGACGCAGTCGGCGATGACCTCGCGGGATACGAGGCTGTACTTCATGCCCTCGGTCCCCATCGCCATGCCGTCGCTGATCGTCGGCGTGCCGAACACCTGCGCGTTGCCCCCCGCGGCCTCGATCCCCTCGACCGCCGCGTCGGCGAGCCGCTGCAGGCCGGAGTTGCACGGCGTGATCGTCGAGTGGGCGTTCGCGACCCCGATCATCGGCCGCGCGAAGTCGGCCGCCTCGTAGCCGAGCGCGTAGAACATCGAGCGGTTGGGCGCGCGCGCAACGCCTTCCGTGATGTGGGCCGAACGTCGATTGATCTTCACGGCCGCCTCCGCTCCGCGCTGGGTCACGGAACGATGTGGCGGCCCAGCGCCGGCGTGCAACGGACATGGGGGTCCGGGCAGGCAGGCTGGCGCCTCCCCGCCAGGCCGAGCTGCGACCCTGAGGGCCTTTTGTCGACGAGGACGATGCCGCGTCGCGCCGCGTCCCGTATCTCTTCGACCGCCAAGCGGGTCAGGTGAGGGGCCGCCGGCGCATGCAGCAGATCGTCCACACGCTCGTGGACTACGCGCGCACGCAGCGGCCGGACGGCATTCCGATCGAGACCCGCGATGGCGCGGACATTCACCGCGCTTGCGAGCGCGTCATCCAGGAGCTCACCGCGCTATGGCCGAAGCGCGCGATCGCGTACGAGGGGGACGGAGCGCCCATCGGCTGCTGGGACGGCTTCCGGAACGCCCGCCGCTGGGCGCGAGGCCTTCCGCGCCTGCACCGCCGTGACGGCGTGATCAGACGGAGCGGGGTGCGCCGAGCATCGCGAGCAGCGTGCTCAGCTCGAGCGGCTTCGGAAGGTGGGCCTCGAAGCCCACTTCCTCGGCCCGCGCCTTGTCCGCCGGCTGGGCGTACCCCGTGAGCGCGATGAGGCGCACGGAACGAAGCGAGCCATCGCCTCTGAACGTCCGCGCGACCGCGTACCCATCGATCCCCGGAAGCCCGATGTCGCAGAGAACGACGTCCGGCACCCGTTCGCGCGCCTTCGCGATCCCCGACGCGCCGTCCGTCGCGACGCGAACTCGATGCCCCTCCGCTCGCAAGATCTCTGCGAGCGTCTCGGCGGCGTCGACGTTGTCCTCGATGACGAGGACGTCCAGCTCCCCGCTCTCGCCGCGCGCGACGGGAGCAGGCGCGGTGGGCTGCGGCGCGGTCGCCAGCGGCAGGCGGACCACGAACTCGGAGCCGAGTCCCGGCCCCTCGCTGGACGCGCTCACGGAGCCGCCGTGCAGCTCGACGAGCCCCTTCACGAGCGCGAGCCCGAGCCCGAGTCCTCCCTTCGTGCGCGCGAGGCCGCCGTCCGCCTGCACGAAGGGCTCGAACAGGCGACGCAGGAGCTCGGGGCTCATGCCGATGCCCTGGTCGCTCACGCGGATCTCGGCCACGCCGTCGACGGCCCCGACGCGTGTCGTGACCGCGCCCCCTTCGACGCTGAACTTCGCGGCGTTCTGGAGCAGGTTCCCGACGATCTGTGCGATGCGGGTCTCGTCGCCGTCGATCCACGCGGGCGCGGACGTCTCGGTCCGGATCTCGAGCCGGCGTGCCTGAAAGACGCTCCGGTGATCCTCACACGCCTGGCGTACGACGCCAGGGAGATCGAGGCGCGCGCGCTGGAGCTCGATCTTGCCTCGCGCGATCCGGGTCACGTCGAGGAGGTCGTCCACGAGCCGGCTGAGGTGGTCGGTCTGGCGCCGGATCACCTCCTTCGCGCGCGCCGCCTGCTCGCTGCCCGCCGGCACGCGGTCGAGCAGATGGATGCTGTTCCGGATGGGCGCGAGCGGGTTCCGGAGCTCGTGAGAGAGGACACCCAGGAACTCGCTCTTGCGCTGGTCCGCCTCGCGCAGCGCCGCCTCGCTGTCCCGCATGGCCTGCGCGGCCCGGCGTTCCTCCGTCTGGTCGCGGAACACGAGGACCACGCCCGCGATCCGGCCGGTCGCATCCCGGATCGGCGCGGCGCTGTCCGCGATGGGGCGCTCGGAGCCGTCTCGCGCGACGAGCGACCTGTGGCTCGCGAGCCCGACCACCATCCCGTCGCGCAGCACCGTCTCGACCGGGCTCGCGGCCGGCTGTCGGGTCTCCGCGTTCACGATCCGGAACACCTCGTGAAGTGGGCGGCCGGCGACCTCCTCCGCCTTCCACCCCGTGAGCGTCTCCGCGACGGCGTTGAAGACGCGGACGCGGCCTCGCTCGTCCGTCGCGATCACGGCGTCGCCGATGCTGCGGAGCGTGACCGCGAGCCGCTCCTTCTCCGCGGCGAGCTGCGCCACGAAGAGCCGCAGCCGTTCTTCCCGGTCGCGCAGCGCATCCGTAGCTTGCTTGCCGTCGGCCGCCGTGGCGCTCAGCTGCCGCGCGCTCTGCCACCGCAGGACCGTGAAGAGCAGGATGACGTTCAGCAGCAGGAGCGCGGTCCCGGCGAGCACCACCGCCAGGGACATGTTCGCCTTCATCGTGATGACGCCCGCCGCCGACCACCCCGGTGCGACGCCGCCCAGCCACGCGCCGAAATACACGCCGCCGATCACGATCGCGGTCGCTGCGGCGAACCGGACGAGGCGCGGGAGGAGCAGGAGGCCTGTTGCCGTGGTCGCGTACGAACCCGGGCCGCCAGCGTGCGGTGCCGGGTCGATCGCGCTGTCGCCACGAACATCCACGATGGCAGCTCCGGTGCGCGATAAATGCCCATTCACCGCGCGGCTCAGGGAAGCTATCACGCCCCGATCGCGTCACCAGACAGGGAGAGGCAGGTGCCTCAAAGGGGTCTCGGTCCGACGCAGCCCGGGTGTGGCGGGAGGATCGCACCGGCGAACCGTGCGCGACGACCCGGAGCCCGCGTCGAGCGTCAGCGTTCGGCCAACCCCGGCGAACCATTTCCTGTTAGTGTACGTCGCCAGCACGCGGAGGTGGGGGGGGCATGCACACACGACGGCCGCGGCGCGCGCTCCTGCGTGCCGCCACCGCGATCCTCGCGGCGGCGATCGCGTCGATCGCCTCCGCGCAGCCGCTCGCGGTCCGCATCTACCCGATCGACACGCGGAACGTGTCGGACGAGTACGCCGCCGACGCGCGGGGCCTGCTCCAGATCGCGGTCGCGCGGCTCGCGCGGGGCAGCGAGCTCCTCTACCCAGCGGATCCCCTCATCCTCCGCCGGAGCTGCGGCGTGCCGCCCGTGGCGGAGTGCCTCGCGCGACTCGCGACCGGCGGCGTCGTCGTGACGGGGTCCCTCCGCGCCTCCGCGGCCGCGCTCGAGCTGACGCTCGAGGCGATCGACGCCGCCGGCCGGGTGTACGGTCCCGTCGTCGCGACGGTGGACTCGTTCCTCCAGAGCTCCGAGCCGATCTTCGAGGCGTTGCATGCGCTCGAGAGGCGGATCGAATCCGCCGCCCACACGGCGTCGGCGCCGGGAGCAGCCGCCGCCCCGCACGCGCCGGGGACGGGGGCGACCGAGGACCGTGCCGCGCCGGTTCCCGGACCTTCCGTCGCCCCGCCCTCGCTCTCGCCCTCACCGTCGTCTGCTTCCCGAGCCGACGAAACACGACGCCCGGTGCGGCTCGGCGACGTGCAGCGCGAGTCGCGGCCCCTCGCTGGGGGATGGCGCGGTCTCGTCGGGAAGACCTTGTTCTTCACGGGCCTCGCCTCGCTCACGGGCGGCGTCGCCGTCGCCGTCGTCGATCAGCGGCTCTCGCAATCCCTGGAGAACCGGTTCGACGCGGGGACCCTCACCGGCAGCGACACCGCCTCGTACCGGAGGGTCCAGGCCTACAACACCGTCGCGAACGCGCTCTTCATCACGGGCGGCGTCCTCGCCGCGACCGGTGCAACGCTGTGGGCGATCGCTCCGGACGTCGGCGCGGTCCGGGGTGGAGCGCGGCTCGGCATCACCGGAAGGTTCTGAGGGAGAGCGATGAAGAGCTTCGCTTCGGCCACCTTCCTGCTCGTCGTCTCGCTCACGGGCTGCCGGTTCGACCCGCCAGGTGCCTGCGCGGCGGACGCGGGTTGCCCGTCGACCCAGCACTGCTCCGAGGGCGTCTGCGTCCCGGACGGCCGCTCGGCGCTCGGCGAGCGCTGCGCGGTGGAGCGCGACTGCGCTTCGTTCGCGGACTGCGTCGAGGACGCGTGCGTCTTGCGCGCGGGCGCCTGCACCGCGCCGGACCAGTGCGAGACGTGGGAGGACTGCGCGCTTCACGCGTGCGTCGCAGCCCCCGGGCGCTGCGGCGGAGACGTCGACTGCTTCCCGTGGGAGGTCTGCGCGTCGACGCACGTGTGCGCGCTCGCGAGCGGTCACTGCGGCACCGCCGCCGAGTGCGCGGCCTGGCAGACCTGCGATGCCGCTCACGTGTGCGCGACTTCCCCGGGCCGCTGCGGATCCGGGTCGGACTGCCGGGTCTGGCAGACGTGCTCCGCGACGTGGTGCGAGAACGTCCCGGGGATGTGCGGCACCGCCGCCGATTGCAGCGCGTGGGAGAGCTGCGTCTCGAACGCCTGCACCCTCCCCGCGGGCCGCTGCGGCGGGGCGACCGACTGCGCCGACTGGCAGGCCTGCGACGCGACCCACACGTGCGTCACGGCGGCGGGGCGCTGCGCCGCCGACGTCGAGTGCGGCGCCTGGCAAGCGTGCGCGAGCCACACCTGCGACGCCGCTCCCGGGTCCTGCGACGACGCGAGCGACTGCACCGCATGGGAGAGCTGCGGCGGCGATCACGTCTGCGCCCTCGCGACGGGGTTCTGCCAGGGGAGCGCCGACTGCGCGGCATGGCAGAGCTGCGGCGTGCTGCACCAGTGCGTCCCGAAGCCCGGGCTCTGCGACAGCGCCGGGGACTGCATGGGCTGGGAGACCTGCACCGCCCACGCCTGCGTGGTCGCGCCGGGACGTTGCGCCACCGGAGACGACTGCGCGGCATTCGAGACGTGCGGGGCGGACCACCATTGCGAGCTGCCGCCTGGCGCGTGCGGGACCCAAGCCGACTGCGAGGGCTGGCAGGTCTGCACGAGCAACGTCTGCGAGACGGCGCCGGGGCGCTGCGCCGCCGACCCGGAGTGCGCCGTGCCTACGTACTGCCTCGATCACGCGTGCGGGAAGCCCGCGTTCTCGCCGGACGAGGTGCTCCTGCTCGGGAGCGCCGACAACATCGAGCAGTCGCTGAGCTGGGGAATCGTCTCGCGGCTGTCCGAGCCACAGCACCCCGTGTTCGGGTTCCCGGCCGGGTGGAACGACCAGATCGCGCTCACGAGCGCGGGGGAGGTCGTCTACTCGTACTCGGAGCGGCGGGGCGCGTGGAAGATGGTCCCCGACTCGGCGCGCCTCGTCGGCGGGCTGTGGCAGCCCCCGTTCGCGGCGGACGCGAACGACGTTCAGGTCACGACCATCACGTGCGGAACGAGCGGGACCTACCGCTGGCTCGTGCAATCGAGCACGAACACCATCGTCCACACCTGCAACGAGAGCACCTGGTACGACGCGGCCGGCGCGCTGCGCTTCACCGCGCCCGCCTCCCGCAGGCTCCTCGCGTGGAACGCCGCCGACGCGAAGTTGCTCCGCGGCGTCGGTTCGGCGGTGTACGTCCTCGACGCGAGCGGCGTCGAGACCACGGTGACCGGGCTTCCCGCGACGGCGGCTCCGGTCGCGTGGCGCAGCCGCTCCGACGCCGGCTGGTCGCTCGCGGTGAGCGACTCCGCGGCGGCCGAGGAGCAGCTCTGGACCGTGGGGCCCGCCGGCGCGGCGACGAAGGGGGGATCGTATCCCGCGGTCACCGGCGTCGAGTCCGTCGGGGCGGGCCACGCGCTCGACGCTTCCGAGGCCCTCTACCAGTTCGTCCAGCTCGGCGCGTACCGCGCCGGCGTCGTGAAGCGGACCGTGTCTCCGCCCACGTCGACCATCGTGTACGACGAGAACGGCGGCACATTCGCCTACGGATCCACTCCGCCGCGCTGGTGGACGCGGGTGTACAACTCGAAGCTCGTCCAGGCGCCCTGAGCCTCGCCGAGACCACCCGGTCTGCGGAGCGCTCCGCGCGCGCTCGATCGGCGGATGTGCCGTGAACTCCTCAGTTTGCGGTCGCGACCGAGATCGCGAACCTCCGCAAGTACGACGTGGTGTCGCGCGCCGACATCCAGACGATGCTCGGCTTCCAGCTCCAGAAGAAGATGCTCGGCTGCGCGGAGGACACCGCCTGCATGGCCGAGATCGGCGGCGCGCTCGGCGCCGACTACATCCTCTCCGGCCAGGTGAGCGAGTTCGGCAAGCGGTACCGGCTCGCCCTCACGCTCCAGGACGTGAAGAAGGGGAAGGTCGTCTCGCGGCTCGGGATCTTCTGCGACCGGAGCGAGGACGCCCTCGCGGTCGCCACCCAGCAGGCCGTCTCGAACATCTTCCGGGAGCTGGAGTGGGGTGGCGAGCTGCCGCCGCCGCCGGTCCTGAAGCCGGCGGCGTCGAGTGCGCCCGCACCGAGCCCCTCGCGCCTGCGCGTGGCCGGGATGGTGGTGGGCGGGATCGGGATCGCCGGCCTCGTCGCCGGGGCGGTCACCCAGCCCTGCACGCCCTTCATCTGCGGCACCACCGCCTGCAAGACGAGCTGCACGGGCGACCTGGACTGCATCACCAGCGACTACTGCGTCGCCCCGAGCTGCGTGCCCAAGAAGGCGTCCGGCGTGAGCTGCGCGAGTGCGAACGATTGCACGAGCGGCAACTGCGTGGACGGGGTCTGCTGTGGCGCCACCGCGGCGAGCTGCAAGGGCTGCAACGCCTGCAACGTCCCGGGGAAGCTCGGGACGTGCTGGCCCGTCGCGGCGGGGTCGGATCCGCACGACGCCTGCACCACCGCGAGCTGCCAGACCACCTGCAACGGTGCGGGCGGGTGCGACACCGCCCCGGGCAACCTGATCTGCGCGAGCGCGAGCTGTGTCAACGGCGCACCCGACGCCTTCGGCCGCCCGACCATCGCGACCGCGAGCGTCGCGAGGTGCGGTGGCTACACCCAGACCTGCCCCGGTTTGACGTCGGGATCGAGCTGCGGCGAGTACACCTGCTCCGGCTCCTACTGCGCGACGCCGTGCGCGAACAATGACGGGTGCATCTCGAACACGCTCTGCGTCGCGGGCGCGTGCCAGTACTGCGCGACGGACGCCGACTGCGGCAACAGCGCCCCGATCTGCAGCGGCGGGTTCTGCCAGTGCTCCGCGGGCGACCCGGGCTGCACCGACTCGTCCTGCTCGGGCCCCGAGGACTGCAGCTCGGGAGGATGGGGAGATACGTGCCCCGGGCCCTACGGCTGGTGCTCGTGCACACCGGGCGTCACGAAGTGCAACGGCCGCGCGCCGCAGTGCAACTTCGGATCCTGCGGCGCGTGTGGGCCATTGAGCTCGAACATGATCTGCCTCGTCGGTCAGCTCTGTACGACCGCCGACGCGACCGGAACGTGCAAGGCCGCGCCCGCGTTCCATTGCTCGACGGGGAGCGACTGCGCGAGCGGCACCTGCACCGGCGGTTTCTGCACCACCCTCCCGGCCGGAAAGCCCTGCACGCGCGGCGCGGACTGCACGAGCGGCACGTGCAACGCATCCTGGCTCTGCAACTGAGGTAGCGCTCCTCGTCACGCCGTCCCGTACGCCCGGCGCACCGCGTCCTCGCCGTACTCCCGGATGAGCCGGCGCACCGCGAAGTGCGCTCGCGCGGTCGCCTGGTAGTGGTCGATGAATAGCGCGTTCACCGCCGCGCCGCCGGCCGCCCCGATGACCGGAACGAGCTGCGCCGCCGCCTTGTCGGCGACGTTCACCCCGAAGCGCTGCGCGACCCGCGCGAGGACCTGGACGAGCGCCGGCGCGGTCTTCTCGACGCTCCCCCCCGCGGCCTTGCGCGCCGCGACGTACTCCGCCGCGTGCGCGACGGTCCGCCCGAGCGCGGCGCGCACCGCGAAGTAGGCGGACTCGGCGGCGTCGTCCGCGGGCGAGCGCGACCCGTAGGCGAACACGGCGAGACACTCCAGCCGTGTCGCGACGAGCGAGAGGTCCTCGCCCTGCGCGCGAGCGTGGTCCGCGATCGAGCGCAGCATGATGGTCGTCGTGAGCGGCAGCTCGAGGACGAGCCCGGCGAGGCCCGCCGAGCCGCCGACGGCGCCCATCACCACCACGGCGGTCCGGTGGAGCCAGTCCGCGGCAGCGCCGCCACCCTGGCTGCCGGGCGGAAGCGTCCGCAGCGCGACGTCGAGCGCGGTCTCGAGCGCCGAGCGCGTGCCGTTCGAGAGGAGCTGCCGGGCGCCGTCCGGCAGCCGCTTCACGACGGCGTCGATGGGCATCCCGAGCCGGTCGGCGAGGCGGATCGCGAGGCTCGGGGTCTCGAGCAGCTCCTTCGCGCGGGCGAGCTCGCCGAGATCGTGGGGGGAGAGGTCGGGCATGGCGCCGACAACGTCTGCATTCGCAGCCGAGGCGTCCACCCGCGCGGGTCATGCGGACGAGGAGGCGTTCGGGCCCTCGCTCGAGAACGCAGGCCCGTCTCGTCACTGCCGGGATGGTCACCGGCACGGCGGGGCCCGGGCTTCTCGCGGCCGTCCGGCATACCTACCTGAACACGCCGTCCGCCGGCGCGGGGCAGCGTCTGCGCCTCGGGGAACCTTGAAGGGGGCGCGCCGTGCGGAGGAGGCCGTGAACAACGGGCCGAAGGAGCAGGGAACCCGGCGGCTCGTCTCGATCGTCTTCTCGGCGGTGCAGGACGCGGTCTACGTCGCGCTCGGCTTCCTCCTCGCCGCGACTGCGGCGGTCATGCTCGTGCAGGGTGGCGTCGAGCTCGCGAGGGCCGCGGCGAGCGGCATGGACGTGCGCGCGATCGTGGCCGTGCTCGACCGGATCCTGCTCGCGCTCATGGTGGTCGAGCTGCTTTATACGGTGCAGGTCTCGTTCCGCGAGCACGCGCTCGTGCCGGAGCCGTTCCTCCTCGTGGCGCTCATCGCAGGCGTGCGGCGGATCCTCGTCATCACCGCGGAGTTCAGCGCGCAGGAGGGGAGCGACGAGCGGATGTTCCGCCACGTCATGTGGGAGCTGGGCCTGCTGACGGTCCTCATCGTCGTGCTCGTGGCGTCGCTCGTCCTCCTGCGGCGGCACAGCACCGAGGCGCCCTCGCACCACGCCTGACGGAGCGACGCCGTACCGGCGGTCCGCGCGGGTCGAGTCATTCCGCGCATCGCCCGCAGAGCCGCAGCGAAGCCGGCGGGGCGCCGCTGGCGCCGCATCCGAGGGAGAGCCGCTGCCCAATGGTGCGACCTCGATCGTCGCCGACGTCAGATCACCCACCCTGGCAGCACGCGCAGTCGAATCGCGTGTCGGTTGCGCGAGTCAATTCCCGTCCCGGCCGCCCGCGAGCGCGTTGATGTCGCGCGGCTCGAGCACCGGCCGCGGCGCCCCGCGCCTCGCGACCGCGAGCATCGCGCGGCCCATCCGCTCCGTCGTCGTCACCTGGTTCGGGAACGCCGCGGTCACGAGTGGGACGAGCGGCGCCAGGACCGCGTAGACGACGCGGTACAGCCGCGTCCGCGACGGGATGCCGTGGAGCGGCTGGATGAAGCCCGGCCGGAACATGACCGCGGCCGCGAAAGGCAGCTGTAGCAGCGCGTTCTCGGTTGCGCCCTTCACCCGCGCCCACATCGACCGACCGCGCTCGGTGCGGTCCGTGCCCGCCCCGGAGACGTAGACGAACGTCATCCGCGGGTTCGCGGCCGCGAGCGTCCGCGCGACCGCGAGCGTGAGATCGTACGTCACGCGCCGGTAGTCCTGCTCGGTCATGCCGACCGAGGAGACCCCCAGGCAGAAGAAGCACGCGTCGCAGGCGGCGAGCTCGCCCTCGAGCCCGGCGAGATCCGCGGGGTCCGCGCGGACGACCTCTCGGAGCTTCTCGTGCCTCTGCCCGGTCGCGCTGCGCCCGATCGCGAGGACGCGCTCGACGTCGGGAGCGAGCAGGCACTCGCGCAGCACGCCCTGCCCGACCATCCCGGTCGCCCCGAAGAGAACGATCCTCATGCGTGTCACCTCGCGTCTCGAGCGGGACTCTACTCCGCCGTCCGCCGCGCGCGGCGGACGCGCATGGCAGCCCATCGTGGAGTGGCAAAAAGCGCCAGTCGCGGCGACCGGTTCGGACATCGCGCCCGCGCCTCTGCGCCGCATACCATCCCCGCCAGCCGTCGAACCCGCAGCAGCCGAGGTGCGCATGCCGGGCCCTTCGCCTTCCTTCCTCGAAGCTCGTGATTTCCTGCTCGCCCACCGGACCGACTACGTCACGGCGCGCCGGGACTTCCGGTGGCCGAAGCTCGACCGGTTCAACTGGGCGCTCGACCACTTCGACGCGCTGGCGAAGGGAAACGACCGCACCGCGCTGTGGGTCGTCGACGAGGGGCGCGGCGAGGTGAAGCTCTCCTTCGCCGAGCTCTCCCGGCGCTCGAACGAGGTCGCGAACTTCTTGCGCGCCCAGGGCGTCGTGCGAGGGGACGCGGTGCTCATGATGCTCGGCAACGTCGTGCCGCTCTGGGAGGTGATGCTCGCCTGCATGAAGCTCGGCGCGGTGATCATCCCCGCCACGACGCTCCTCAACACGGAGGACCTGCGCGACCGGTTCGCGCGCGGCGGCGTCCGGCACGTGATCGCCGGCGACGGCGACACCGGCAAGTTCGACGCGCTCCCCGGCGGCTACGGGCGGATCGTGGTCGGGAAGGACCGGCCGGGCTGGACGAACCTCGAGCTGGCGCGCTCCGCGTCCGCGGAGTTCGCGCCCGACGCGCCGACGAACGCCGGGGACCCGCTCCTCCTCTACTTCACCTCCGGCACGACCGCGAAGCCGAAGCTCGTCTTGCACACGCACCAGAGCTATCCGGTCGGACACCTGTCCACGATGTACTGGATCGGGCTCATGCCGGGCGACGTGCACTTCAACATCAGCTCGCCGGGCTGGGCGAAGCACGCGTGGAGCAACGTCTTCGCACCGTGGAACGCGGGCGCCACCGTCTTCATCTACAACTACGCGCGGTTCAACGCGAAGGCCACGCTCGAGGTCGTCACCCGCTGCGGCGTGACGAGCCTGTGTGCCCCGCCGACGGTGTGGCGCATCCTCATCCAGGAGGACCTCGCCGCTCACCCCGTGAAGCTGCGCGAGCTCGTGGGCGCGGGAGAGCCGCTCAACCCCGAGGTGATCGAGCAGGTGAAGAAGGCCTGGGGCATCACCATCCGCGACGGCTACGGCCAGACCGAGACCACCTGCCAGGTCGGGAACTCGCCGGGGCAGAAGGTGAAGCCGGGCTCGATGGGCCGGCCGATGCCGGGCTACGACGTCGCCCTCCTCGGCGACGACGACAAGCCGGCGCGCGAGGGCGAGATCTGCCTCGCGCTCGAGCCGCGGCCCCTCGGCCTCATGAGCGGCTACAAGGACGATCCCGAGAAGACGGCGTACCTCATGCGCGGCGGCCACTACCACTGCGGCGACGTCGCGAGCGTGGACGACGAGGGCTACCTCACCTACGTCGGCCGCATGGACGACGTCTTCAAGTCGTCCGACTACCGGATCAGCCCGTTCGAGCTCGAGAGCGCGCTCATCGAGCACGAGGCGGTCGCCGAGGCGGCGGTGGTGCCGAGCCCCGATCCGCGACGGCTCACGGTGCCGAAGGCGTTCCTCGTCCTGCGCGACGGCTACACGCCGAGCCGCGAGCTGGCGCTCTCGATCTTCAAGCACATCCGGACCGCGCTCGCGCCGTACAAGCGCATCCGCCTCGTCGAGTTCGCGGAGCTCCCGAAGACCATCTCCGGGAAGATCCGCCGGACCGAGCTCTCGCGCCTCGAGAAGGTGCAGCGGCAGGGGACCGGCCGCGGCGAGCGCGAGTTCTTCGAGGACGACTTCCCCGAGCTCAAGGCCTAGCGCCCGCATTCCAGGAGCCGCGATGACCCACCCGACCACCGAGCTCGCCCCCGTCGCCGAGGACCGGCCGAGGCACAAGGTCCGCCTCGTCACCGCGGCGGCGCTGTTCGACGGGCACGACGCGGCGATCAACATCGTCCGGCGGATCCTGATGGAGAAGGGGGCCGAGGTGATCCACCTCGGGCACAACCGGTCGGTGGACGAGATCGTGACGGCGGCGCTGCAGGAGGACGTGCAGGGGATCGCGGTCAGCTCCTACCAGGGCGGCCACCTCGAGTTCTTCAAGTACATGATCGACTCGCTCCGCGAGCGCGGAGGCGAGAACATCCAGGTCTTCGGCGGCGGCGGCGGGGTGGTCGTGCCCGCCGAGATCCGGGAGCTGCAGGCCTACGGCGTCGCGCGGATCTACAGCCCGGAGGATGGGCAGCGCATGGGCCTCGCCGGGATGATCGGCGACATCGTGAAGCGCTGCGACCTCGACGCCTCGGCGCGCGCACCGGCGAGGCTCGAGGAGATCGCCGGCCACTCCGAGGCGGCGTGGCGGGCGCTCGCCCGGCTCGTCACCGCGCTCGAGAACGGCGGCGCGGACGCGAAGCTCGTCATGGCGCTCCACGCGCAGTCGCGCGGCCGGAAGGTGCCCGTCGTCGGCGTCACCGGCACCGGCGGCGCCGGCAAGTCGAGCCTCACCGACGAGCTCATCCGGCGGCTGCGCCTCGACCAGGACGACGCGCTGCGCATCGCGGTCGTCAGCATCGACCCGTCCCGCCGCAAGAGCGGCGGCGCCCTGCTCGGCGACCGCATCCGCATGAACGCGATCGCCCCCTGGTCCCGGGGGCCGCGCGTCTACTTCCGCAGCCTCGCGACGCGCGACACCGGGCACGAGGTGAGCCCCGCCCTGCCCGACGTCGTCGCCGCGATGAAGGTGGCGGGCTTCGACGTCGTCGTCGTCGAGACGCCCGGCATCGGCCAGGGCGACGCGGCCATCGTGCCGCTCGTGGACGTGCCGCTGTACGTGATGACGCCCGAGTTCGGCGCGGCGAGCCAGCTCGAGAAGATCGACATGCTCGACTTCGCCCAGCTCGTCGCCATCAACAAGTTCGACCGCCGCGGCGCGGAGGACGCACTGCGCGACGTCTCGAAGCAGGTGGCGCGCAACCGGGGCGCGTTCGGGGTGCCGCTCGAGGCGATGCCGGTCTTCGGCACGATCGCGAGCCGGTTCAACGACGACGGCGTCACCGCGCTGTACCAGGCGCTCATGGCGAGGCTGCGCGAGCTCGGGCTGCGGCTCGAGGAGGGTCGGCTGCCGGCGGTGAAGACCCGCCACAGCACGAACCAGGCGTCGATCGTGCCGAGCGGCCGCGTGCGCTACCTCGCCGACATCGCCGGCGCGGTGCGCGGCTACAAGCGGCGCGCGGCGGAGCAGGCGGCGCTCGCGCGCGAGGTGCAGCAGCTCCGGGCGGCGCAGCGGATGTCGCTCGCGGCGCAGCGGGATCGTCCGGAGCTCGCGGAGGCGCTCGAGCCGCTCGCGCGCGCGCGCGAGGAGCGGCTCGACCCCGCGTCGCGCACGCTCCTCGCCTGCTGGCCCGAGCTGCAGAAGGCCTACGCCGGCGACGACTATGTCGTGAAGGTCCGTGACCGCGAGGTGCGCACCCGCCTCGTGCACACCTCGCTCTCCGGGACGAAGATCCGCAAGGTCGTGCTGCCGAGGTACGACGACGACGGCGAGCGCCTGAAGTGGCTGCTGCTCGAGAACGTGCCGGGCTCCTTCCCGTTCACGGCAGGCACCTTCGCGTTCAAGCGCGAGGGGGAGGACCCCACCCGCATGTTCGCGGGCGAGGGCGACGCCTTCCGGACGAACCGGCGCTTCAAGCTCGTCTCCGAGGGCATGCCGGCGAAGCGGCTCTCCACCGCCTTCGACTCCGTGACCCTCTACGGCCAGGATCCCGACCCGCGGCCGGACATCTACGGGAAGGTCGGCAACTCCGGGGTCAGCATCGCGACGCTCGACGATCTGAAGGTGCTCTACTCCGGGTTCGACCTGTGCGACCCCGCGACGTCGGTGAGCATGACCATCAACGGCCCGGCGCCGGCGATCCTGGCGATGTTCATGAACGCGGCCGCCGACCAGCAGCGCGAGAAGTTCCAGGCGGAGCAGGGCCGCGCGCCCACCGAGGCGGAGGCGGCGGAGCTCCGGGCCCGCGCGCTCGCGAGCGTGCGCGGCACCGTGCAGGCCGACATCCTCAAGGAGGACCAGGGGCAGAACACCTGCCTCTTCTCCACCGACTTCAGCCTGAAGGTGATGGGGGACGTCGCCGAGTACTTCGTGCGCAACCAGGTGCGCAACTTCTACTCGGTGAGCATCAGCGGCTATCACATCGCCGAGGCGGGGGCGAACCCCATCTCCCAGCTCGCCTTCACGCTCGCGAACGGCTTCACCTACGTCGAGGCCTACCTCGCGCGTGGGATGAGCATCGACGACTTCGCCCCGAACCTGAGCTTCTTCCTCTCGAACGGGATGGACCCCGAGTACACGGTCCTCGGCCGGGTGGCGCGCCGAATCTGGGCGGTCGCGATGCGCGACCGCTACGGGGCGAACGAGCGCAGCCAGAAGCTCAAGTACCACGTGCAGACGTCCGGGCGCTCGCTGCACGCGCAGGAGATCGCGTTCAACGACATCCGCACGACGCTGCAGGCGCTCATCGCGGTCTACGACAACTGCAACTCGCTCCACACGAACGCCTACGACGAGGCGATCACGACGCCCACCGAGGAGAGCGTGCGGCGCGCGATGGCGATCCAGCTCATCATCAACAGGGAGTGGGGCCTCGCGAAGAACGAGAACCCGAACCAGGGCGCGTTCGTCGTGGACGAGCTGACGGAGCTCGTGGAGGAGGCGGTCCTCGCCGAGTTCGAGCGGCTCGCCGACCGCGGCGGCGTGCTCGGCGCGATGGAGACGGGCTACCAGCGCAGCCGGATCCAGGAGGAGAGCATGCACTATGAGATGCTCAAGCACAGCGGCGAGTACCCGATCGTCGGGGTGAACACGTTCCGCAACCCCGGCGGCGAGGCGCTCCCCGAGCAGATCGAGCTCGCGCGCTCGACCGAGGAGGAGAAGCGCTCGCAACTCGCGCGGCTCCGCGACTTCCACGCCCGGCATGCGGCCGAGGCGCCGCTCCTCCTGCGGCGGCTCAAGCAGGCGGTCATCGAGGGCCGCAACGTCTTCGAGGTGCTGATGGACGCCGTGCGGGTGTGCTCGCTCGGGCAGATCACCGGCGCGCTGTTCGAGGTGGGTGGGCAGTACCGGCGCAACATGTAAGGGGGAGACCCCCGCGGCAGCACCGACGACGCTTCGCGTCCTGGAGAATCGACCATGAGGGATTACACCGCCCCCCTTCGCGACATGCAGTTCGTCCTGCGCGAGCTCGCGCCGCTCGAGGAGGTCGCGAAGCTCCCCGGCTGCGGGGACGTGACGCTCGAGGTCGCCGAGGCGATCCTCAAGGAGGCGGCGAAGTTCGCCGGCGGCGTGCTCTCCCCCCTCAACGTCGTCGGCGACCGCGAGGGCGCCCACGTGAAGGACGGCGAGGTCTCCACCGCTACCGGCTGGCGCGACGCCTACCGGCAGTTCGTCGACGGCGGATGGAACGCCCTGTCGGTCGCGCCGGAGTACGGCGGCCAGGGCGTGCCTCGCCTCGTCTCGACCCTCGTCGAGGAGATGTGGCACGCCGCGAACCTCTCGTTCGCCCTCTGCCCGATGCTCACCCGCGGCGCCATCGACGCGCTCGAGCCGAAGGGCTCGGCGGAGCTGAAGGCGCGGTACCTCCCGAAGCTCACCTCGGGCGAGTGGGCCGGCACGATGGTGCTGACCGAGCCCGGGGCCGGGTCGGACCTCTCCGCGGTCCGCACGCGCGCGGTGCCGCAGCAGGACGGCTCCTACCGCCTCGAGGGGCAGAAGATCTTCATCACCTACG
>WNFU01007025.1_pt1 | contig 28532 bp, 23 predicted proteins | sample 5400121 | NCBI WGS metagenome assembly WNFU01 (sample SAMN13153360, study PRJNA577476) | soil metagenome | isolation source: 100 cm soil or saprolite under grassland replicate 1 | place: USA:California | collected 2016-06-15 | reverse complement strand
TAGAGGGCAGCGACGCGCATCAGAGCTCGACGCCCATCACCTGAAGGATCCGCCCCCACTCGCTCGGCCCGCTCTCCCCGAGACGGCGCGCTCCCATCCGCTCGTAGAAGCCGACCGCGTGGAGCTCCGCCTCCCACTCGAGGCGGCGGGCGCCGCCTTCCGCGGCGCGCTTCTCGGCGAACCGGAACAGCCGTGACCCCACTCCCTTGCCGATCCACTCCGGCTCCACCCACAGGTCGTCGAGGAAGCACACCTCGCCATTCGGGATCAGTGACGCGAACGCAACCGCCTGCCCGTCCGCTTCGGCGACGTAGAAGTCCTTCGCGCGCAGGCCCTCGGGAGAGAAGTCGCCCTGGGCCGCCCATTCCTCGACCCGCCCAGGGTCGTAACCCCAGTGCGCCTTGGCCGCGACGGCGATCTCGCGCAGCCGCTCCCCTTCATTCGGGTCGGCCGGCCGAATCCGAACCACTCAGGCGCTCCCGTCGAGCGCCTCGAACGCGATGAAGCCACCGCCGACGAGGCCGGCTTCCTCGCCGAGCTCGGCGGGGACGATCCGTGCAAGTTCCCCGGACGGCGAGACGGCCTCGCGCGCTGCGACCTCCCGGGCGGGCCCCATGATCAGCTCGCCCGCCGCAGCGAACCCGCCTCCCACGATGACGAGCTCTGGATCGAAGATGTTGATCAGGGAGCCGATCCCGCTGCCGAGCTTGCGGCCGATATCGGCGAGGGCCTCCCGCGACGCTTCGTCTCCTTCTCCCCCACGCGCGACCAGGTCGTGGGAAGTCGCCCCCGGGCCGATCAGCTCGCGGGCGCGGACATCTGCGGCAGTCCCCGACGCGAGCGCCTCCAGATGGCCGCGGCCCGTGCAGTCGCCGAAGCAGGGAGGTCCGTCGTGCTCGATCACCATGTGCCCGACCTCGCCTGCCGCCCCGATCGCGCCCCTATACGGACGCCCGTCCAGGATCAGCCCGCCGCCGATCCCGGTGCCCAGCGTCAGCATCACGAGGTCACGCGCTCCGCGGCCGGCGCCCAGCTTCCACTCCGCGATGGCAGCGGCGTTGGCGTCGTTGTCGATCCCCACTGGCACCCCGAACCGCTCGTGCATCCGGTCCCGGAAGTCCAGGTCGGCGAGGGGCAGGTTCGTGGAGGAGACGACCCGCCCCCGCTTCTGGTCGATGCGAGAGGGAATCCCGAAGCCGAGCGCCGCGGCGTCCGAGTGCGCCTCGAGCAGCTCGCCCACGATCTCGTCAAGCATCGCGAGCAGGTCGTCCTGCGAGGAGACCGGCGTCGGCCGTTCCGCGCGCGAGGCGATGGTTCCGTCCCCCTCCACGGCTCCGGCCAGGATCTTCGTGCCGCCGAGGTCGACGCCGATGACGCGAATGGCCTCCAACCCGGCGGCTACGATAACCCGCCGGATGGCGTCCAACCGCGGCGACAAGCCCTACCGCCTCTACCGCACCGGTCGGATCAAGGGCAGAGCCTCGACGCTCTCGCGTGAGGGGAGAATCCTCGCGCCCGAGCGCGACGGCCGCTCCAGGCTGCCGAAGCTCGGGCGGAAGAAGGACGAGGCGCCTCCGCGCGGAGTCCCTCCGAGGGCCCGGCGGCCGATGAAGCGGCGGTGGGGGCGCTGGCTGCTGACTGCGATCGGCGTCTTCATCCTGCTCGTCATCATCTGGTCGATCGCGGCCTTCCTGTCGTTCCGCAGCGGAGTGAAGGCGGCCAACAAGCGCCTGCCCAAGTCTGCCAAGGCGGCGCTGACGAAGCAGGACGGCCTGCTCCTCACACACTCCACGAACATCCTTCTGCTCGGCACCGACCACTCCACCAACAAGTCGCGCGCGACCGAGCGCCATTCGGACTCGATCATGCTCGTGCACACCGATCCGGACCATCACCGGCTCGTGTACGTGTCGATCATGCGCGACCTGCGCGTCGACATTCCCGGCTACGGCTCGCAGAAGATCAACGCCGGCTACCAGTTCGGCGGGCCCGCGCTCGCGATCAAGACGGTCAAGTCCGTGACCGGGCTCCCGATCAACCACGTCGTCCTGATCGACTTCTCCCGTTTCAAGCAGCTGATCGACGACCTGGGCGGGGTGACGATCAATATCCCGCACAAGATCCTCTCCAACAGGTTCGACTGCCCCTACAACGCGGCCAAGTGCGCGAACTGGAAGGGGTGGCGCTTCAAGAAGGGGAACGTGCACCTGGACGGACGCAAGGCGCTCGTCTACTCGCGGATCCGGGAGAACCAGCTCGACCCCAGGGAGACGGACGCGACGCGGATCATCCGCCAGCAGCAGGTTATGCAGGCGATCACGAGCAAGCTCACGAGCCCGTGGACGTTCATGAAGTTGCCCTTCATCGGCGGCGACCTGATGAAACCGACGCGGCCTTCTTCTCCTTCTTCTCCTTCTTCTCCACCTTCTCGCCGCCGTCGGAGGCCGCTTCCTTCTTCTTCGAGCCGCGGCCGTAGTCGGTGGTGTAGAAGCCCGAGCCCTTGAAATGGACGGCGACCGGGTAGAGCACGACCTCGACCGGCCCCTCGCCGCAGACCTCGCACGCCTCCGGCGCAGGGTCGCTCATGCGCTGGAAGCGCTCGAATAGATGTCCCTTCGGGCAACGGTACTCGTAGATCGGCACCGGGCCAGGCTAGCACCGGCATAGGAGGTGAACCCTGCGATCAGGCCGAGGCAGAGCGCTTCGCTTCGGCCCGTTCGCGCTCGAGGGCCTCCTCGTAGCAGGGCGACTCCTCGAAGGCTGCGAGGCCGACCGAGGTCGTACGCGTCCCGCGCCGGCGGGCCCGGCGGCGAGCGGCTGCGACGACCGCCGACGCGCCTACCAGCCCACCGAGAAGAAACGATCTCGCCCTGCTCCTCCGCTCCACTGCAGCGATTCTAAGTGCCCTCAGGCTCAGACAGCGGAGGCGAGCCCGGCTTGCCCGTCTCCGCTGCGGATGGAGCTAAAGCTGCGGCGACTCGAGCGCCTGCGCCTGGAAGCGGCAGCCGACCGCGTACCAGCTCACCCAGATCGTGGCGATCTTCGTCGACTCAAACGTGTTGCGCGCAATGTTCCAGGTGACGAAGCCCCTGGCCCTGGTGAGGGTGGTGATGTAGTTCCCGATGATGGAGTACTGCTCTGTACCAGTGTCGTAGACGGCGGAGAACATGGAGTCGACCGGGCCGGTGCCGGCGGTGTCGAACGCGAGGCGAGCCGTACTGTTGTCGCATGTGTCGACGCGCAGATTGCCCATGCCCGGGATGACCAAGAGAACGCCGGAGACGAGCGACGTTTCACGCCGTGCGATCAGTCGGCCGCCGCCGCGTGCGGGGTCGCCGACCACGAGCTCGCTCGAGTCCAGGCCGTCCACCTTGTCGGCGTTGAGGTTGTCGACCTTCGCCGGCGAGTCAACCCTCATGGGCGGCCCGTTGGAGTGAAGCTCGAGCGCCGGCCCCAAGCCGTTGTTCGTTGCGAGGACCGTCCCGTCGGGGCCGTCCGAGAGCGCGGAGACGCCGTGAGCGTTCGGGCCGCCGAGCGACTCGCCGTAGACGCCGACGCCGTTTCCCGAGCGGCCGGCGACGCCATAGCCTCCTGTGCTGTTCTGGCCGTAGACGCCGCTTGCGGCCGGGCTGCTCGACTCGCCCTGGACGCCGTTCGCGTTGCCGGTGTTCTTGCCAGTGATGACGCCGCCAGTGGAGGTCGAGCCGGTGAGCGAGAGCGGAGCGGTATTGCGGAGGAAGTCGGTGGAGTTGAGACTGTCGAGCTTGTCCGCGTTCAGGTTCGGCGCCCTGCCGGCGCTCGAATTGATCCTGATCGGAGCGTGGCCGCTCGCAACGTCGATCCGAAGGCCGGCCGACCCGGCGGTCGCGTCCAGGTTGGCGACGCGAAGCACGTCGGCGCCCGGAACGTTGGCCGTCAGCGCGCTCGTCGCGTCGGCGGTATTGGCTTTGCCGAGGATGAAGTTGTCGCCGGTCGCCGCCCAGCCGGCCCCGCCGAGGGATACGAAGAGCGCCGCCAGGGCAACGAGCATGGCAGGCGATGGCTTACGCATTGTTGGCTCCTTTCCGTCAATCGACGTTGTCGGTGAAGTCGAGGCCCTCTGGCCTATCCCGGCTGCACCACCGCCTGCGCGGCAATAACGCAATCCGCCGCATTCGTCGTCACGGTCACCGTGGCGATGCTGGTGCTCGCGCCGGTGTCCCGCGCCAGCTGGACGGTCACGAAGTGCCGAGGCCGACTGAGGGAGACGACCTGGTTGGAGATGGTCACGATGTTGTCGGTGTTGAAATCGTCGCGCCAGGTGACGTACGCGAGCGGGCCACCCGAGTCCCAGATGAATCGGGCGTTCGAGTGGTCGCAGGTCATGACGTTGACATCGCCGAAGCCAGGCATTCGGAGAATGTGGTCGCCCCCGGTGGTGCTGATGATCCGGTTGGAGACGATCGAGGCCCCGTCCACCTTGTCGGCGTTCAGGTTGTCGACCTTCCCGGCTGAGTTGACGCTCATCGGCGGCGCATTTCCGTCGTTCTGGATCTTCAGCGCGGGGCCGCCGCCCAGCGCCTCGGCGTACACGCCGAAACCACCCGGGCCGTTCGCCTTTCCGGTGACGCCGTACCCGCCCGCTGCGTTCGACCGCCCGTACACGCCGGAGCCGCCGTTTGTGTTTTCACCGAGGACGCCCGCACCGTAGTCGAAGCCGGCGGGGGCGTTCGAGTGGCCGGAAACTCCGAAGCCGCCTTGCATGTCCTGGCCGTAGACGCCACTTGCGCCGCCGGCCAACGCGGTGCCTTGAACGCCGTTCGCGGTGCCGTAGCCGTTCCCATTAATGATGCCGCTGTCAGTGGGCCCATAACCGCTGAGTGTGAGGGGGACCTGGTTGCGCAGGAAGCCTGTGGAGTCGAGCCCGTCCAGTTTGTCCGCGTTCAGGTTCTTGACCTTCGTGTCGGAGTTGACCGACAGGGGAGCAACGCCTGAGTTGACGACGGAGGACAGCCCCGGCCCTCCTCCGATGTTGAGGCCGAGCACGCCTGCGGCCGTGGGCGACGAGTTCACGCCCTTGACCCCGGGGCCTGACCCCGTTGAGCCGAAGTGACGTCCCAGGACGCCGACCCCAGCGCCGGTGGCCGCGGTTCCGTACACGCCCACTCCCTCGCCGGCGTGCGAGCCGTACACGCCGTACCCGGCCGTTCCCGTCCCTTTGTTGTGGCCGCGGACTGCAGTGGAGCCCCCGCCCGGCGCCGTCGAGTCGATCAGCCCGTAGATCGAGAAGACCGAGGCGGCCGTAGACGCGTTCGCCACCTGCAGTTGTGGCCCGGCGGTCGTCCCGGTGAGCAGGGTCGTGCCGTCGACCGGGTTCGACTGGCCGAGGTTGAACACACCCCCGACCCCCGAGCCGGCGAGCGCGGTCGTCGCGAGCGCGAGTGCGGTGGCGGCCGCGCCGATCAGGCAGTAACGGAGTCTGTGCATGGTGCGAGTCATCGTCCTCCCCCTTTCACCAGGCGCTCGAGCCGGGCCAGCCGGGCCGAGAGGGCAGCGTTCTGCCCCTTGAGCGCCTGGTTCTGCCGGTAGAGGCCCTGGATCGCCGCGAGCGCCACCCCTTCCGAGTCGATCGCGTCGATGTGCCGCTTGTCCTCCCCCAGGCCGAAGGCGGCGTGGAAGTCCTGCGCCATCGGGCCGAGGTGGCGGATTGAAGCCTTCTGCGATTTGTAGCTCCAGCGCGAGATCGAGACGCGGTTGAGCTTGCGCAAAAGCGCCCGCTGATCCACCGGGACGAGGTTCCGCTTCGCCGCGCGGTCGGACAGGCTCGACCACGAGCCTCCGCCCGCTGCGAGCGTGACGCCCGTGCTTGGCTGGCCGTTTACGTCGTAGCCGGTGACGAAGCGTGCGCCCCCAGTCGACGCGAAGGAGACGGTGTTGTTGCCGTTCGAGCTCAGCGTGCGGCCCGACGCATCACCCCAAACGAACGAGCCCGTATGGTTTGCGCTCGCGTTGGCTCCGGCCGCGAAGCTCCAATCACCGCCAGCCGTGTTGCTCGAGCCGCCGGCCACGGTCGCGGCACCGCCGGTCGCCTGGTTGCCGTAGCCGCCGCCGACGGTCGCATAGCTGTTGTTCGCCACGTTGTCGGCACCGCCGCCGACGGTCGCAGACTCGTTGATTGCCGAGTTGCCGATGCCGCCGCCGACGGTCGCGTATTGGCCGCTCGCCGAGTTGGTGTAGCCGCCGCCGACGGTCGCATAGGCGTTGCTCGCCACGTTGCTGGCGCCGCCTCCGACCGTTGCCCACGCGGCCGTGTTCTCATTGCCATCCAGGTCCCCAGCGACGTTGCCAGAGCCTCCGCTCACCGTGCCGAAGACGTCGGTCACGCTGTTCTTGGCCGCGGAGCGGCCGCCGCCTGCGATCACGACGCCGAACGCACCGCTCGCGGCCGGGTTTCCGTTCCCGGAAAAGCCGGCGATCACGTTCGGGCTGGGCGTGTTGGGCTCGAGCCGGAGGACGCTGGAGCCGTTCACCTTGAGCTCGAGCGCGTTGTTGTCCGTCGTCCCGAGCACGGCGGTCGAACCGGGAGCGTTGCCGCCCAGCTGCCAGTACGCCGACGGGGCCTTGCCGCCGAGCTGATCCGAGTTGGCCGCGTGCAGGTTGGGAACGACGTGGGTGGAGTTGACCGACAGCGGAGCCACGCCTGGGTTCACGACAGACGAGAGACCGGGCCCTCCGCCGATGTTCAGACCCAGGACACCGGCTGCAATGGGCGAGGAGTTCACCCCCTTCACCCCTGGCCCTGATCCGGTCGAGCCGAGATGGCGCCCGATGACGCCGATGCCGACACCGGTGGCCGCCGTTCCGTACACGCCGATTCCCTCGCCCGCGTGCGATCCGTACACGCCGTACCCGGCCGTGCCGGTCCCCTTGTTGTGGCCGCGGACCGCGGTCGAGCTCGCTCCGGGCGTGGTCGAGCTGATCAGCCCGTAGATCGAGAAGGCCGAGGCGGCGGTCGAGTTGTTCGTGGCCTGGAGCTGCGACCCGGCGGTGGTGCCGGAGAGCGCGGTCGTGCCATCCACTGTGTTGGACTGGCCCAGGTTGAACACGCCTCCGACCCCTGAGCCGCCAAGGGCGGTCGTCGCGAGTGCGAGCGCCGCCACGGCCGTCCCGATCAGGCAGTAACACAATCTGTGCATGGTGCGAGTCATCGTCCTCCCCCTTGCAGGTCAGCCCTTCGGCGCCTCCTCGAAGGCCTCGACGACGCGGGCAGCCTCGAGCCGGGCGCGCTCGCTCAGCTCCCTGACCGCCTCCGCCGAGGGCCCTTCGAAGAGGTGGAAGCAGGTCTCGTCCGCCGGAACGAAGTACGAGCCCAGATATCGGACTTCACCGTGGGCAGCCCGGCGAGCCCGCGCGGCCAGGTCAGCGACGTCGCTTTCTCCGGGCGCGTAGATTTCGACGAAGTAGCTTGGCATCGCCGCCCACGCTAGGCGGCCGCCGGCACCTGCGAAAGTCGGGATTCCCCTACAGTTTGGTCCTGCCCGGACTCCGGCCCGTCAGTTGGTCCGATGAGAGAGCGCGTCGATGCAGACCGTGATCGCGAGCACGAGGGCCTCGTCCTCCCCCGGTGCGACCTCGACCCCGTAGGTGTCCCGGACGCGGAACCAGCGCTTTGAGACGTTCGCGACCGTCCGGTCGTCGCGCTTGATCTCGTACTCGTGGTCGACGAAGTTGCCCTTCGCGCTCAGATCCTCGCCGCCCTCGACCTGGATCGAGAAGCGGTCACGGATCCCGACGAGCGCCTTCTTGACGGTCGCCCGGTTCTGCCCGCCGCGCTCGATCGCCATCTTGTCGCGGATGCTGAGCTTTCGCTCCTGGATCTTGGCGAGCTCGGTTCCTTGCGCATCTTCGAGCACGAACGTCTTGCGGATCCGCAGCGCCTTGCCGTCGACCTTGAATGCGCGCGCTCCGCTGTCGTCCTCGATCCAGTAGTCGTCGCCGATCGACAGCAGCTTCTGTCGCATCTGGTAGCGAGCGCCACCGGCGGTGTCGTCGCCCCCACGTCCGAACAGCGGCATGTGCTCGATTGAATGCAACTGCCGCAGCCCCGGCATCATCCGGATCGGATGAGCTGGTCGGCGCCGGCCCCTCCAGCGTTCTTGGGCCGTTACAACAGCTGGAGAAAGATGACAACGACAACCATGACGGGCGCGACCAGCAGGAACAGCAAGGCCGCCGCGAAGGCGCCGGCGACGAGCTTCAACGTCCTCGGAACGAAGGCCCACCCGAGGCGAAACAACCCCCACTTCCCGACTTTCAACCATCCCACCCACGAACTCGAGATCCCCAGCGTGGCCAGCAGTTTCCCGAGCAGGGTCGAGTCGAACCGGGCCTGCTCAGCGGCTCGGACTCGAGCCTCCCAGCGGGTCGCCATCTCTCTCGCTTCACGGCGCGCGCGTCGCCGGTAGAGAGGAAGGGCCCTCCCGCGTCGGTGCCAGTACTCGAGGGAGCTGCGGGCATCGTCGAGCGGCGGCGGCGCCAACATGCTCTCTACGAGGACTAGATCAGGGTCTCCGTGGGCGCCCATGCAGCGACCCAGTCTAACGAGCAGAATCCCTACAGCTTGCTCTCGACCACCCGGCGGGCGAGCTCGCCGCGGGAGTGGATGCCGAGCTTGGCGTAAATGCGCGAGAGCTGCGTCTCGACCGTCTTCGGGCTGACGAAGAGCGCCGCCGCGGCCTGCTTGTTCGACCGTCCTTCGGCGACGAGCTCGGCCAACCGGCGCTCGGTCGCGGTCAGCTTCCCGGGCGAGGGAGCGCGGCCGCCGATTCGCGCAATCTCCTTCCTTGCCCGCTCGGCCCAGAGTTGCGCACCGAGGGACTCGAAACCCGCGAGTGCCTCCTGCAGCGTCTCGCGCGCGGCACGGCGCCGCTTCATGCGCCGTTGGACTTCACCCAGCGCGAGGAGCGTTCGCGCGCGCTCGAGCGGGACTGGGCGCGCTTGGTGAAGACGAAGCGCGTCTTCGAGTGAGGCGATGCTCTCCTCGAGCGATCCGGAGGCGGCCGCGACGAGCCCGCGGCAGCGGGCGATCACGGCCGCCGTCCCAGGTCGCTCGAGGACATGCCGGTGCTCGTCGATCTCGGCGAGCAGCGATTGCGCGCGTTCTACCTCTCCGAGCGAGACGAGTGCCTCGAACAGGTCGCCCCAGAACGGAAACGTCGCCCAGTACGGCCCCTTGAGCGCGACCTCGCCAAGGCCCTCGAGGTGATGCAGCGCCTCCGCGTGCTTTCCCTCCGAGACGGCGAGGAACGCGAGCACGATTCGCGGCCGGACCGTGCCGAGCTCGCTGTGGATCCGCGCTGCAGCCGCCAGGCTCTCCTCGGCACAGGCGCGGGCGGTCGCGGCGTCGCCGACGTGCGCGGCAACGAGCGCGCGGGAGCACAGGAGCACGTCGAGCGCATAGACGCGGCCGCTCTGCTCCGCGAGCTCGAGTCCCGTCTCGGCGTGGGCGCGGGCGGCCTCGTACTTCCCGGCTCGGCATTCGACCTCGGTGAGGTGCGAGTGGAGCCAGGTTCGACTGTAGTCGTCACCTTGCTCGACCGCCCGGTCGTGCTGCTCGAGGAACAAGCGCCGTGCGGGGTCGAGCTCGTCGTTGGCAAGCAGCCACGAGCCGAGCCAGGTCGTGGGACTGTCGTATGCGTCGAACTCCGCGAGCTTACGCTCCAGCTCTCGCGCTCGGTGCAACGTCTCGAGGCAGCCGCTACCGACGTGCAGCCCACCGGCCATGCCAAGCGCAAGGACGAGCAGGGTCGGATCGCCGGCTCGCTGGGCGGCTTCGACCGCGACCTGTGCCCGCTCGCGCGCCGCATCGAACTCCAGCGCATGGTTGAGCGCAGAGCACAGCCCGAAGAGAAACACGACCTCGTGGCTCGGGTAGCCGTCCGCTTCGGAAAGCGCCTCCTCGACGATCGTGCGACAGACGCGGCGATCCTCGACAGCCCTCGCCTGGGCGTGAAGCGCTTCGAATCGTCGTGTCCCGCGCGAGAGCCGGCCGACGAGAGGCTCGAGGAGTGCCAGGGAGCGCTGCGTGTCGCCGGCGTCCGTCCACCAGTGCGCAGCGATAGTGGTACGGCGAGCGACCGCGTCGAGGTCGTCCTGCGGCGTCAGGCGGGCGGCGTGCTCCGCGAATGCCGCGGCGGAGGAGCGGGCGCCACGCCGGTGAGCGACTTCCGCTGCACGGTCGAGCGTCGCTGCCACGTCAGCAGCGGGCTCGAACGTTCCCAAAGCGAGATGTTGTGCCTGCGCCTCCGGATCGGCGAGCAGCGCCGCCAGCCGCACGTGCATCTCGCGGCGACGGCTCTCGGGCATCAGCGAGGTAGCCGCTTCGGCGAACAGCGGGTGCACGAAGCGCAGCCCTCCCGAGCCGGCCACGAGGACGCCTGCGCTCACCGCCTCTTCCAGCCCCGTCCTGTCCGCCGCCTGCTCGACCACCCGGAGGGTCGGGTCGGCGAGAAGCGCGGCGGCGAGTACAGCCTCGCGGCCGGCACTGCTCAAGCGCTGAATTCTCCGCCCGACGAGCTGTTCGACCTCGAGTGGCACCGGAAGCGGCTCGTCCTCGCGAAGCACATCAGGCGTCTCCTTGACGACCCGTCCGATCTCGAGCGCGAACAGCGGGTTGCCTCCGCAGGCGGCGTGCACCCGGTGAAGCGCCGGTCGGGGAAGCGTCAGCTCGAGGCGTGAGCGGAGGAGGCGATGGGTTGCGCCCAGACTGAGCGGCTGCGGCCGGACGTGACGCAGCCGTTCGCCGAAGGCGCGGTCGAGCCCGAGTGGCACGCCGCCGTCCTCCGTTCGTTCGGCCAGGAGCAGGGCCACTGGGTCGTCAGCGAGCCGGCGGGCGACGAAGGAGAGCACGTCCGCCGAGGGACGGTCGAGCCATTGAAGATCGTCGACGGCGAGGAGCAGAGAGCGCTCGTGGGCGAGCACCCGCACCGCGTCACGGACTGCCGCGGCAACGGCTCGTTCGTCAGGAGGAGATCCCCTTGGCTCCTCCAACAGCAACGCGACCTCGAGCGCATGCCTCTGCGGGGGCGGAAGTCGCGGGACGACGGTGTCCACAACTCCGCCGAGAAGGTCGCCGATCGCCGCGAACGCAAGTCGCGCCTCCGAGGGGGCCGGCCCCGCAGTGAGCACGTTCCAGCCGCGCTTCCGTGCCTGCTCTACCCCCCAGCGCCAGAGCGTCGTCTTGCCGATGCCGGCACCACCCTCGATGAGAAGAGCACCGGCGGGGGCGATTCGCTCGAAGAACGAAGAGATCGCGTCGAGTTCCTGGTCGCGCCCGACGATTTCATCGTGGCGCATATCCAGCTCCTACGTGCCGTGCGAGCTCGGCCCGGGAGTGGATGCCGAGCTTGGCATAGATCCTGGACAGCTTCGTCTCCACCGTCTTCGGCGTCACGAACAGGGCGGCTGCCACTTCTTTGTTCGAGCGGCCCTCAGCCACGAGCTCGGCCAGTCGCCGCTCGGACACGGTGAGATTGGCGCCCGACGGCGCGCGACCGCCGATTCGCGCGAGCTCGCTCCGCGCGAACTCTGCCCACACCAAGGCCCCGAGCTCTTCGAAGACCGCCAGCGCCTGCTCGAGGGAGACCCGCGCGTCGCGCCTTCGCTTCGCCCGCCGCTGAACCTGCCCGAGCGCAAGGAGCGTACGCCCCTGCTCGAACGGAAGTGGCCGGCGATCGTGCTGTTCGAGGGCGCCTTCGAGCGCCGACAGAGCCTCGGCTGAGTCACCCCGGTTCGCGAGCAGGAGCCCGCGGCAGCGGCCCGCAACAGCCAGCGCGGTGGGCCGGTCGAGACGGCGGGCGGTGCCTTCGAACGGCGCGAGCATCTCGTCGGCTTCCTCGAGGCGGTCGAGCGAGACCAGCGCTTCGACGTCATCCGGCAGGCAGCGAAGCTCACCGGGCTCCTCGATGCCCGCGGCAAGGAGCGCGGCGGTCAAGGGCCCGAGGTAGCGATGCGCCTCCTCAGGCCGGCCGAGTGAGAGCTCGACGAGGCCGAGCGCGCCGATTGCCGTCTGGCCGCCGCGAGGTAGTGCCGGCTCCGGGCTCGACGGATCGAATTCCGGTGCGGCGATCTCGAGCGATCGTCGAGCGGTCGCGCGAGCGTCCTTCACTGTCCCCCGAAGCGCTTCGAGGAGAGCTCGCTTCCCGAGGATCGAGGCCTGCGTGGGCCTCTGCCCGCTCTGGAGCGCGAGCGAATACCCCTCTTCGGCGCTGCGGTCGGCTTCCTCCCAGTTTCCCGCGAGGAGCTCGACGGATGTGAGGTGATTGAGGATCGGGGCCAGCGCGCTCTCGTCTCCCTGTTCCGTAGCGCGGCGCCGAAGCTCCCGGAAGATCTCACGCGCACGATCGAGCCGGTCCTCGCAGTTCAGCAGGTATCCCTTCGCGAAGCTGGGGTGCCGGAGCACGCGTAGGTGGAGCGTCCACTCCTCGAGCTCCAAGGCGCGCTCCATGGCCGAAGTGGAATCTCGCCCGAGCGCGAGCTCGGTCAGGGCCTGGGCGGCGAGGGCTTCTGCGAGAGCCGCGCGGTCATCGAGCCGCTCCGCGAAGCGCACTGCGGAGCGTGCGTGCTCTGCGGCTCCCGGCAGGTCGCTTCGCATCAACAGGAGCCCCCATGCGAGCCCCTCCTCGATCTCGGTCCGGAGAGCAGGGTCGTTGCCAGCCTCCGCGAGCGCCTCGCGAAGCAGGTCGACGCCGCCGCCGACGTCCTGCGCGAAATGACGCACCCGCGCGAGGCGGCTCAGGAGTCGCGCTCGCGTAGGCCCTGGGGCCGTGGACTCGATCGCGTCCTCGAGGACGGACTCGGCGCGGGCGACATCGCCCGCTTCGAAGCGATACTCGGCCTCGTCGAGGGAGCGGCGCGTCGCATCCTTATCGGCGGGAGTGAGGCGCCGCGCCTGCTCCGCAAGCTCCGCGGCAGCGACCGGAGCGCCGCGCCGAAACGCCGCGTGGGCCCCCTCCTCGACGGTCCGCGCCACCGTCTCGTCGGGCTCTCGCGTCGCGAGCGCGAGGTGGCGTGCGCGCTCTTCGACGTCGCCAACGGCTTCTGCAAGGCGACGGTGGAGCGCACGGCGCTCGCGCTCGGAGGGCCGTGAGTAGGCGGCGGTTCGAAGCAGGGGGTGCGTGAACCGCACGTCTTCTCCCGTCACCTGAACGACGTTGGCCTCGATCGCGGGAGCGAGCGTCCGCTCGTCGACCAGCTCGAGCGTTGGTCTCGAGACTGCCGCGACCTCGGCGAGGACCGCCTGCGTGGTGTCCGGAAGCTCGGCGACGCGCCGCCCCACCAGCTCCTGCAAAGTCGCCGGAAGCGGTTCGCCGGGCCCGAGGCTGATGGAGCCTTGCTCGTAGGCCCGGGCCAGCTCGAGTGCGAAGAGCGGGTTTCCTCCGGACAGCTCGTGGAGACGGCGGAGCAGCGGGCGCGCGGGCACGAAGCCGAGGCGAGTCTGCAAGAGGTAGTGCAGAGCACCGAGGCTGATCGGCCCGACACGGATCGTGCGCACGCTCTCGGCCGGCAGCCCGCGATCGAGACCGAGCGGAAGCGGCTCCTCCGCATCGATCCGGCGCGCCAGCACGAGCGCAACCCGGCTCTCACCGAGCCGCCTGGTCGCGAACGCCAGCGCCTCAGCGCTCTCCGCGTCGATCCAGTGGAGGTCGTCGACGGCGATCGCGAGCGGGTCCTTTCGAGCCAGGGAGCGAACGGCGTTGAGGAAGGCGACCACTACGGCCGGCCGCTCCACAGGCGCTCCCTCGGGCTCCTCGAGCAGAAGAGCCACCTGGAGCGCCCTCCGCTGCGGGCCCGGGAGCTCGGGAAGGGCCTCGTCGACGGCGTCCGCGAGCAGATCGCGGAGTGCCGCGTAGGAGAACTGGGTCTCCTGGCCGGCCGGGCTCGCGGCGAGGACGCGGTAGCCTCGCCGGCGGGCATGGGCGACGGTCGCTTCAAGGAGCGTGGTCTTGCCGGACCCGGCCTCTCCCTCGAACAGCACCGCGCAGCGAGGAGCCCTTTCGTCGAATACCTCGGCCGCGGCCCGCAGCTCCCGCTCGCGGCCGACGACCTCGAGGTTGGCGACGGCAGTCATCTCCCCGCCACATCATGCGCCGAGGAGCGTGAGAAGACAACCCGGCCGGCTAACCGGGCTGCACCACCGCCTGGGCGGCGAAGACGCAGTCGGCCGCGTGTGTCGTCACGGTCACCGTGGCGATGCTCGTGCTCGCGCCGGTGTCGCGGGCCAGCTGGACGGTCACGAAGTGGTGCGGTCGTGGGTTCGAGGTGACGAGGTTGGCGACGCCCTCGAAGCTGTCGCTGGTGTTCAGGACGTCCCACCAGAAGACGAACGCCTGCGGGCCGCCCGAGGACCACTGGAAGACCGCGTTCGTCTGGTTGCAGCTCACGACGTTGAAGTCGCCGAAGCCCGGGAGCTGGAGGATGTGGTCGTTAACGGTCGTGCTGATGATCCGGTTCGACAGGATCGAGGCGCCGTCCACCTTGTCCGCGTTCAGGTTGTCGACCTTCGCCGACGAGTCGACGCGCATCGGCGGGGCGTTTCCGTTGCTGTGCAGCTCCAGCGGGACGCCGCCGCCGCCGGTCGCGTCGGCGTACACACCGACCCCGCCAGAGCCGCTCGACCTTCCGGCGACGCCGTAGCCGGCTATGCCGTTGTTCTGGCCGTAGACGCCGCTCGCGCCCGTGGCGCTCGTCTCTCCCTGGACGCCGTTCGCGCTGCCGGTGTTGGTGCCGGTCAAGACGCCGTTCGTGGCGGTCGATCCGGTGAGCGACAGCGGGACGGTGTTGCGGAGGAAGTCGGTGGAATTGAGGCTGTCGAGCTTGTCGGCGTTCAGGTTCGGCGCCCTGCCCGCGCTCGAGTTGATCCTGATTGGAGCGTGGCCGCTCGCGACGTCGATCCGGAGGCCGCTTGATCCAGTCGACGTGTCCAGGTCGCGATGCGGAGTGCGTCGGCGCCGGGGATGTTCGCCGTCAACGAGCTCGTCGCGTCGGCGCTGTTGGGCTTGCCCAGGATGAAGTTGCCGCCGGTCGCCGCCATGCCGGCGCCGCCGAGGGATACGAAGAGCGCTGCCAGGCCAATGAGCATGGCAGGCGATGGCTTACGCATTGTTGGCTCCTTTCCGCTGCTGATCTGGCCACAGGGAATCATCCCTCGACGCTGTCGGTGACGTCGAGGCCGAGATCCCACTCGCCGCCGTCCGTGCCGTTGCCGCCGTAGAGGTAGTCCTTGACGCCGTCCTGGGCGTGGAAGGTGTCGTCGCCGTCCTGGCCCCGCAGCTCGTCGGTGCCCGAATCGGGTTGAGTCGCGGAAAGGAAGGTGCCGAGGGTGTCGTTTCCGGCGCCGCCGAACTCGTGGTCGTCTCCGCCCTCTCCGTTGAGGATGTCGTTGCCGCCGAGCCCGGTGAGACTGTCGGTTCCGGGACCTCCGAACAGGCGGTTGTCCCAGCCGTTGCCGGTGATCGTGTCGTTGCCGCCGGCGCCCTTGATCACCTCGATGTTGTCGAGGACGTTGTCGTTCGCCGTGACGGTCAGATCAGCAGTGATGAACGGCGAGTAATCCAGCATGTCGCCGCCGGACGAATCGGGGTAGTAACCTCCGTCGTAGCGGTCGGCGCCATCATCCTTGTTGGCGAAAAACGTGTCGCCGCCTTTCTCCCCGTAGATGAAGTCGTTGCCGTTTTCGCCGTCGATCTGGTCGTCGCCCATGCCGCCGTAGATGTGATCCGAGCCGTCGCCTCCGTACAGGTTGTCGCGCGGATGATGTCGTCGCCGGCTCCGCCGTCGACGAAATGGTCGCCATCGTCGCCGGCGTCGATCGTGTCGTTGCCGTCGCCGCCCCTGATGTCGTCGTCGCCGCCGTTGCCGTCGATGATGTCGTTGCCGGTGTTCATCAGGTGGTAGTCGTACCAACCGCCGATCAGGAGGTCGTTTCCGCCCCAGCCGATCAGCTTGTCGTCGCCGCCCTCGCCGTAGAGCCTGTCGTTGCCCTCGTCGCCGTCCAGGAGGTCGTTGTCCGGTCCGCCCACGATCGTGTCGTCGCCGACCCCACCGTTCATGTCGTCGGCGCCGGCCGCACCGCGCAAGAAGTCCTCGCCCAGCCCGCCGCGCAGCTTGTCGTTCCCGCCGCCGCCGTAGTAGTCGTTGTCGATCCCGCTGATCGACCCGTCCCCGATGTCGTCGTCGCCGCTTCCGCCCTCGACCTTCTCGACGTTCGTGCGGACGTTGTCGTGCTCGTCCAGCTCGCCGTCGTCCCAGCCGCCGTCCTGGACGATCGTGAGCGCTCCCGTACGCCCGTAGTAGCTGACCTTGTCGATCCCGGTGCCGCCGTCGAGGGAGTCCGACCCGTTGGGGGCGGTCCCCTCGTAGATCTGGTCGTTTCCGCCGCCTGCCTGCACGTCGTCGTTTCCGAGGTCGCCGTAGTTGCCGATCAAGGTGTCCTGCCAGCTTCCTCCATCGAGGTTCTCAGTCTTGACGTTGTCGCCCTCACCCGTGGCCCCATCGTTGGGGAGGCCGTCGAGAGTCACGTTGACGGACGTGCCGCGGTCGGCGTAGGTCGCACGATCCGTGCCGTCCTGCCCGTCCAGGACATCGGCTCCGAGCTTGCCCTGGAGCAGGTCGTTGCCAGCGCCGCCGAGCAGGACGTTCGCCGCATCGTTGCCGACGAGCGTGTCGCCGCCTTCGCCGCCCGTGATGTTTTCGATGTCGCTGTGAGCGTCGTCGAGCTCACCCGGCTCGCCGTCGCCACCGAGGTCGTCCAACGTCACTTTCACGCCGATCGAGCGCTCCGCGTATGAGACCGTGTCGTGCAGCCCGGCGTCGCCCCACATCGGGTCGTTGCCGGGCCCGCCGATCAGGACGTCATCTCCGCCGAGCCCGTGGAGCTGGTCGCTGCCGCCGTTTCCGCGCAGCTGGTTCCCGCTCACGCTGCCGGTGAGCGCGTCGCCCGCGGAGCCGCCGGCGAGGTTCTCGACGCTCGTGAGCACGTTGTCGTGCTCGTTGGTGCCGCCGTCGTTCGCGATGTCGTCGATCGAAGCCGAGATGCCGGTCGTGCGCTCCGAGTAGTCGACGATGTCGACGCCCGTTCCGCCCTGGAACGTGTCGGCGCCGGCCAGCCCGATCAGCGTGTCGTTGCCGGCGAGGCCGTTGAGGACGTTGTTTCCGGCGTCGCCGGTCAGGCGATCGGGACCGAGACTGCCCGTGAGGTTCTCGACATCGGTGCGGATGAGGTCGCCCTCACCGGTGCTTCCGTCGTTCCGGAGGCCGTCGAGGGAGGCCGTGACGCCGGTAAACCGTTCGGAGTAGGTCGCGGTGTCCATCCCGGTCCCGCCGCCGATCGTGTCCGCTCCGAAGCCCCCGCCGATGTAGTCGTTCCCGTCGTTCCCGAGGAGAACGTTCCCGAACTGCCTCCCGGTGATGATGTCGGGACCGTGACCGCCCTCGACGTTCTCGACGTCGGAATGGACGTTGTCGTCCTCGCCCGCGCCCGCGTTCGCCGTCGGGTCACCGTCGTTCGCAACGTTGTCGAGGCTCACGATCACACGCGTCGGCCGGTCCTCGTAGCTCACCGTGTCGACGGCGGCTCCGCCGTTCAGTTCATCCGCGCCGTCTGCACTGGCGCCTTCGAAGAACGTGTCGGCTCCCCCATTGCCGAAGAGCGCGTTCGGCCCGGGGCTCCCGACCAATACGTCGGGACCTGAGCCGCCCTGGACGTTCTCGACGGTGGTCTCGACGTCGTCCCGCTCGAGCAGCGTCGGGTCGCCGTCGTTGGGGAGGTCGTCGATCGCGACCAGCACGCGATTCGTGCGCTCCGCGTAGCTCGCGGTATCGGTGCCCGGGCCGCCGTCCATGAGGTCGTTCCCGAGCCCTGGGATGAGCGTGTCGGCGCCGTCCCCGCCGAAGAGCCGGTCGCCGCCGCCCCTGCCCGCGAGCGTGTTGGAGAGGGCGGATCCGGTCAGCAGGTCGTTCGCCGAGCTGCCGTCCACGTTCTCGATGTCGTCGTGGGCGTTGTCGTTCTCGTGCACGGCGATGTCCCCGTCGTTCGCGGTGTTGTCGAGTGTCACGACGACCGCCGTGCCGCGGTCAGCGTACGAGAGCGTGTCGGCGTCCGCTCCTCCCTTGAGGTCGTCGGCCCCGTTGGGAGCCGCATCCTCGTGAAGCGTGTCGGCTCCGAACCCGCCTCGCACCTCGTCCAGCCCGGGGCCGCCGAAGAGGTCGTCGGCGCCCGGGCCGCCGTCGACGAGGTCGACGTTGTCGTCCCCGTAGAGCTCGTCGTGGGCCTGGCCGCCGTAGATCGTGTCGTCGCCGTCGCCGCCGTGCAGGACCGCCCCCACGGTGTTCGTGCCGGCGTCCATGAAGTCTTCCCCGCCGAGGCCGTTCCAGGTCTGGACACCCCCGGAGAAGGCCGAGATGCTGTTGTTCAGGGCGTTACCGATGATGGTGTTGCTCGAGCGGCCGCCGGTGATGTTCTCGACGTCCGAGAGCACGTTGTCGTTCTCGCCGGAGGCCCCGTCGTTCGCCAGGTTGTCGTTCATCGACACGACGAGCGGCGTCGTCCGGTGGTTGTAGATGACCCAGTCCACCCCGGTTCCGCCGTGGACATCGTCGGCGCCGTTCGGCACCTCCTCGAAGTCCTCGTAGAAGCGCTCGTTCCCGACCCCGCCGTACTCCTTGTCGTTGCCGAAGCCGCCGTAGATGTCGTCCGAAGCGTCGCCGCCCGAGATGACGTCGCCGACGTCTCCCGTGCAGTCGTTGAACTGCGGGACGAGCGTGGTCGGGTAGCAGCCGTAGAGGGTGTCGCCTCCGATCCCTCCGTTGATCGTGTCGGAGCCCTTGCCGCCCGCGAAGGTGCGGGCCTTGTACAGCAAGGAGGGGTCGGAGATCGTGTCGTTGCCGGCGCCGCCGTAGAGGATGTCGACGTCCGAGTGGACGTTGTCGTGCTCGCCCGCGGCGCCGTCGTTGGCGGTGTTGTCGAGCGTCACGAAGACCGAGGTCGCCCGCGCCGAGTAGTCGGCGGTATCCGCCGCGTTCCCCGGCCCGCCGACCAGATCGTCCATGCCGTTCGGGGTCGCCTGCTCGACGAAGGTGTCGGCCCCGCTGCCGCCGGTCTCGGTGTCGTCGCCCGAGCCGCCGTCGAAGGTCGTGTCGGCGTCGCCGGCGACGAGCGTGTCTCCTTGCGCGCCCCCCTCGAGCGCGAGGTCGAGGAAGTAGGGAAGGGGACTGCCGGTGCCGAGGCCGCCCGAGGCGTCGAGCGTGTCGCTTCCGTCCAGACCCTGGACCTTGATCAGGTCGTCATTGGTGTAGGTGAGGTCGGCGTCGTCGTCGCCGTTGAGATTCGCGCCGGCGCTGCCGAGCCTGATGCTGTCGTTCCCGGAGGTGCCCTTGATGACGAGCGTGTCGGCCTGCGAGCCGAGGTCGACGGCGATCTCGATCTCCGAGACGCCAGTGTCCTCCGCGGTCTGCCCGGGCTCGAACGCGCCGCCCCCGAGGTCGACCGCCAGCGTCTGCGAGTCGCTGCCGCCCGCGACGTTGATCGTGTCGGTGTTCGTCACCGTCGCGCTCCCGCACGGGCTGCCGCCGAGCGTGATCGCATCGCCGGCGCGTGCGAGCGCCGCATTGGCCCCCTCGCCCGTGAGGGTGGCGGAGACGGTCGCCGTCCCGGAGTCGTACGTGCAGTTCACGCTCACGACCGCATGCGCTCGCGAAACTCCGAACGCGAGCGCGACGACGGTGCTGGTCAGGATCAGAAAGCTCTTTGCCGGCTTGGACATCTCTCCCCCTCCGGTGCCTAGCTCGCCGGGCCTCCCTTCGCCCCGTCCCCGTCGAACGTGACCGGGACGATGCGCGCGTAGTCGATGCCTGCGTCCCGGCTCACGTGCGCGACGACGTCCTCCGACGCTCCTTCGAACACGTGGAAGCAGGTTTCGTCCTCGGCCACGAACAGCGTGCGGAGATAGCGGACGGGCGTTCCGGCCCGCGTCAGCTCTTCAGCCGCGCGCCGTGCCCTTCCCGCTGCCTCCTGCGATTCGAGCCCGCGCTGCCGTGGGAGGTAGGTCTCGACGAGGAATTTCTCCATGGGGACACCCTGGCAAGGAAGAGCACCGGAGAAAAGGGAGGAATCCCTACACTTTGGCCGCGAGCCTGCGCGCGAGCTGGGTGCGTGAGCGGATGCCGAGCTTGCGGTAGACACGCGTCAGCGCCTGCTCGACGGTGTGCAGGCTCACGAACAGCTCGGCCGCGACCTCCTTGTTCGTCTTGCCCTCCGCCACGAGCTCGGCGATCCGGCTTTCGCTCGGCGTGAGATCAGCCCCTGCGGGGGTCCGCCCCACAATCCGGCCCAGCTCTGCGCGAGCCTTGTCCGCCCAGGTCACGGCCTCGAGCTCCTCGAACCGGTCGAGCGCCGCGCGCAGCGACCGTCGCGCTTCCCCCCGCCGTTTGGCGCGGCGCTGAACAATTCCGAGCCCAAAGAGCGTCCGACCGTGCTCGAAGGGGTCCGGTAGCCCCTGGTGGTGCTCCAATGCCTCCTGGAACGAGGCCAAAGCGGCATCTATGTTGCCCTCGGCCCCATCGAGAAGCGCACGACCGCGTGCCGCAACGACGAGGGCGCGGTAGCGTCCCAGGCGTCGACCCGACCGCTCGAGCCGCGCGATCTCGGCCCGCGCGGCCTCGCGCCGCCCGAGAGTGACGAGCGCATCGACCACGTTCGGAACGAGATAGAAGAACCCCGGGTCTCGGGCGCCGATCGCCTCGATCCGGTCCGGCAGCGGCCCCAGCCGATCGCAGCCTGCTTCGTAATCGTCACGGCAGAGGGCGATGAAGCCGAGCAGCGACTCGTAGTGGACGAAGTACAGCTCCTCGTGCGTCCCGCGCGAGATCGCCGACGCCTCGGCGAGCAGCTCGGATGCCTCGTCGAGCCGGCCTAGATACGTCCAGGCGAGTGCTTGGTGGAAAAGGTGGAGACCTCGGATCGATTCGTGTCCCATGTCCTGCGCAAGCGCCGCCCCTTCGCGGCTATGGGCCTCGGCGGCGCGCCAGCGACCTGACCGGTTTTCGAGCTCGGCGAGCTGCAAGAGGATCGTGACCAGCGTGTTCTGCGCCCCCGCGCGAGTGGCCCGTTCCAAGAGGTTCTCGAAGAGGGCGCGGGCTTGGTCCACTGCGTCGCTCCACATGAGCTGGTCGGCAAGCGACGAAGTGGCCGAGTGGTAAGCCACGAACGAGCTGAGCGTGCGCTCCAGCTCCCGCCCGCGGCGCATCAGCGCGTCGTCGATGCCCTGACCGGTCATGAATCTCATCCGCCCGACGCGAGCGATCGCCTCGACTATGAGCTGGGAATTCCCGGCAGCCTCGGCGCTTTCGAGTTGGCCGAGAGCGTGCCGAACCGCGGCGTCGAGCCTCCCCGCCCCCTCGAGGGCGCGGCTCTGCATTCCGCGGATCCTCGCCTCGAGCAGGACGTCAGGACCCGCCTCCCAGAGCGCCTCGTCCGAGAGCCGCAGCTTCTCATCCACGTTCTCGTTCTTCGACGCGGCTTCGAAGAGGGCGCGGGCGCGCTGCGCACCCGGCTTCGCGGAGTCGACCAGCTCCCGAATCGTCTGCTCGATCTCCGGCGTCGTACCCAGCGGACGGTGGTAGTCGCAGACCTTCAGGCCCCGCCGAAAGGTGTCGTCCGCTCGGTCCGCAGGCGTCAGCCTCCGGGCCTGGAGTGCCAGCCAGCCAGCGGCGTGGGCGGCCGAGCGGCTCCAGGCCTGATCGGCCGCGTCTTCGATCGCCTGCGCCACGCTCTCGTCCGGGAGCACCGTGGCCCGGCAGAGGTGGAGCGCCCGCGCCTCCGGATCCTCGCTGAGCTCCGCGAGCCTGCGGTGGGTTGCCCGTCGCTCCGGGTCGGAGGCGCCGTGATAGACGGCGGACGCAATCAGCGGATGGCTGAAACGGAGACGCTCGGCGTCGGCGACTAGCAGGTCACGTGCGATCGCGTCTTCGAGGGCATTTCCGTGCGCCCCCGCCTGGGAGACGAGTGCACTGGTGGGAGCCGCTGACGCCGCGCAGACGAGCAGGAGCTCAGCCACTTCGGGAGGGACATCGGCGAGCCGGCGCTCGAGCAGGCCTTCGAGGCCCGGCGTCAACGGCAGGGCCGCGTCGGGGGGCGGCGCCGGATCCCCTCCGAGAGCTCGCGTCAACTCGAGCGCGAAGAACGGATTCCCGCCCGAGGCCTCGTGGATGCGGCGCAACGTGAGCCTCGGAAGGGCGATCCCCAAGCGGTCGCGGACAAGCTGTCCCATCGCTCCCAAGCTGAGCGGGCCAAGCGCGACCCGTTCCACCCGAGCCGAGCCGAGCATATCCTCGATGTCGATGTGCTCCCTCCCCGACAGCAGGATGCCGACTGGGTCGTCCTCGAGCCGCCCGAAGGCGAACTCGAGCAGAAGGCGCGACTGCGGATCGAGCCACTGGACGTCGTCGATCGCAATCAGGAGCGGTGACGAGCGGGCAAGGATGTGAAGAGCGTCGAGAAAGCCAAACGACGTCGCCATTCGGTCGTGAGCGGCACCACTCGTGTCGGCCAGGCGAAGCGCAACCTCGAGCGCCCTGCGCCGCGGGGGCGGGAGCTCGGGCAAGGTGTCCTGGATCGTCTCGCCGAGCAGGTCGTAGAGGGCGGCAAAGGAGAGCTGGGCCTCCGACTCGGCGGGCCTGCAGGAGAGGACCGTGTATACGCTCGAGCCGTCCGAGACGGCGCGCTGCCACAGCGTGGTCTTTCCAATCCCCGCTTCTCCTTCCAGCAGCACCGCGCGCGGCAAGCCTTGGACCGCCAGGGCGTCGGCGACGCTCGCGAGCTCCTCCTCCCTACCGAAGATCTCGCTGTCGAAGATGGCCATCTGGCCTACACCTTGGCCGCGAGCCTATGGGCGAGCTGGGTGCGGGAGCGGATGCCGAGTTTTCGGTACACGCGCGTCAGCGCCTGCTCGACCGTGTGGACGGTGACGAACAGCTCGGCCGCGACCTCCTTGTTCGACTTGCCCTCGGCCACGAGCTGGGCGATCCGGCTCTCGCTCGGGGTGAGTTCTCCGCTGGAGGGGGCGCGGCCGCCGATGCGCTTGAGCTCGGCATCCGCCCGCTCCACCCAGAGCGCGGCGCCGAGCTCCTCGAAAACGGCCCGCGCGGCCTGAAGCGACTCTCTCGCGGCCCGCTTCTTGGCCGCACGTCGCTGGACCGTGCCGAGGACGAGGAGCGCCCGTGCATGCTCGAACGGAAGACGCTCGAGCCCGCCCAGCGCCGCCTCGAGCGTCGTCTGTGCAGCATCGAGGTCGCCGCGCGAAGCGAGCAGGAGCGCGCGAGGACGGCCGGCGAGCGCAAGCGCCCAGCCGCGGTCGAGCTCCCGCGCTGCCTGCTCGAACGAGTCGAGCACTGCCTCCGCTTCGTCCAGTGCGTCCGTCGCGATCAAGGCCTCCGCCTGATCGACGGCGAAGCGCGCAAACCACGGATCGCGTACCCCCGCGCTCTCCGCGAGCTCCGCCGCGCGGCGAAAGTGGGCCAGCGCGGCCTCCGGCTCTCCGGCCGAGAGGTCGAGGAAGCCGAGCGCGGAGAGATTGCGCAGGACGAGCAGCGGCTCGCCGGTCTCGACCCCTTTCGCCGCCGCCTCGCGGGCCGCAACCGTCTTCCCCAGAAGCGCGTCGAGGAAAGCTCGGGCCCACAGGATTTCGAACCGGTTCACGCCCGTCTGCTCCGCGAGCTCGGCTGCCCGCTCGATGTGCTCGGCCGCCCGCGGCCAGTTGCCGGCGAAGATCTCGATCTGGGTGAGGTAGAAGAGCGGCGCGGACTCGTTGGTCTCGTCCCCTCGCTCCACGGCGCGCTCGAGAAGCATCTCGTGCTGCTCGCGGCCGCGGTCGAGGTCGAGCTCGAGCATCAGCTGGAAGCCGTACACGGCCGTGGGACATTCGTCGATCCGCAGCCGCCCATCCTCCGGCTCCAGCTCGAGGGCGCGCTCCAGAATGTGCGGGGGAGGCTTCCGTCCCGCGACCAGGTCGTCGAATACGAAGGTCGCGAGCGCCTGGGCGAGGAGCTCCTGGTCTCCCAGCTGCTCGGCGAGCTCCACCGCCTTCCGGGCATGCTGAGCCGCTCCCTCCTCGTCTCCGACGAAGACAGCAGTTCGCGCCAGCCGCCGTCGAATGCGTGCTTCGAGCAGAGGGTCGTCGCCCGCCGCGGCGAGCGCCTCTTCGAAGAGGGCAACGGCGGCCTCGGCGCTCTCGACCTCGTCCTTGAGCGTGCCGAGACGGAGCAGCGCTTCGGCGCGCTCGGTTCCCTCGGTCTCCGCTATCACCCCCTCGAGCAAGGAGCCGGCGCGCGCGGTGTCGCCGGCCTCGAAGTACGCGTCCGCAAGCTCGAGCGTCCTTCGCGGCTTGGACTCGTCCCCGCCCGGCGTCAAGCGCAGTGCGTGCTCGAGGAGCTCGGCGCTTGCCCCGGGTGCGCCCCGCCCGAGAGCCCCGCGCGCAGCCTCGTGGAGCTCGGCCGCGACGGCGGTGTCCGGCCTGGTGCTCGCGAGCGCGAGATGCCGCGCGCGTTCCTCGCCGCCGGGAGAGGCGGCCGACAGGCGCTCGTGGATCTCCCGCCGGCGGGCGGAGTCCGTGTTCGCATAGAGGACGGACGCCAGCAGCGGATGGGTGAAGTGGATTCTCTGGCGGTCGATTTCGATCACGTGAGCGTCCACGGCGGCGGCCAGATCGTCCGCATTCGCGCCGGCCGCCTCGACCACGTCCACGCGCGGCTCTCCCAGCGCTGCGGCAAGCGCCAGTGCAGCCCGGGTCTCGGCGGGCAGGGCGGCCAGCCGCTCGGCCACGAGCCTCTGCAGGCTGTCCGGCAGCTCCAGCGGCACCCCGAGATCGTGAGGAGCCCGGGCCTCGAGCGAGCGCGCAAGCTCCAGCGCGAAGAACGGATTGCCGCCCGCGGTCTCGTGGATGCGGCGGAGCAGCGGCCGGGGGAGGCCGACGCCGAGCCCTGAGTGGATGACCTGCTGCACGGCTCCGAGACTGAGGGGCCCGACATGGATCCGGTCGATCCGGCCCTCGGGAAGGGCCCGGTCGAGCCCGAGCGGCGCGGTGCCGCTGGCGCGCTGCGACAGCAGCAACGCGATCTGCTCGGCCTCGAGGCGGCGGAGCGCGAACTCGAGCGCGGCAGCGGACGCGCGGTCCAGCCAGTGGACGTCGTCGATCGCGATCAGGAGCGGGCCTTCCCGGGCCAGCGCGCGCAGGCTTCCCAGGAGGCCGACCGCGACCGCCCCCTGCTCCGCCGACGACTCTTCGGGATCGGCCATCAGAAGCGCGACTTCGAGCGCCCGCCTCTGCGGCCCGGGAAGGCCGGCGAGGGCCTCCTCGGCCACCCCGTCCAGGAGGTCTTGAAGGGCGGCGAACGAGATCTGAGTCTCGGGCGCAGAGGGCTTCGAGAGCAAAATCCGGTAGGAGCCGTCCGCGGCGGCGAGGCTCTCCCGCCAGACGGTCGTCTTGCCGATGCCCGCCTCGCCCTCGACCAGAATCGCGCGCGGGAGGCTTTCGGCGTCCTCCAGCAGCTCGGCGATCGTCGCGAGCTCCTCGTCTCGGCCGACCACGTCCGGACTGTCCAGAACGGTCATGTCCCCGCCACATGATGCGCCGAAGCGCGTTAGAACACAACAATCGCGCGGCTCACGAACGACACTGCAGACCTCGTCCCCCGGACGTCCTTCGACGGCCCGCAACTCGAGCTCGACTTCCCCGGGATCGAGATCGGCGCCGCCGAATACGACGAAGGGCCGACCGGCTGCACCGTCTTCAACTTCCCGGAGGGGGCCGCGTCGTCGATCGACGTCCGCGGCGGCTCTCCCGGGATCAGCGGCGCAGGCTACGAGCTCGTGCACGCGATCTGCCTCGCGGGCGGCTCGCTGTATGGGCTGGAGGCGACGGCAGGCGTTGCCGCGGAGCTGCTCGCACAGCGCGACTACCGTACAGGGTGGCTGGACATTCCGCTGGTCGCCGGCGCGATCATCTTCGACTGGGGCCGGCGCGACAACGCGGTCTACCCCGACAAGGAGCTGGGCCGGGCGGCGCTCCGGGCGGCTCGGTCAGGCGTCTTTCCGCTCGGGCCGCGGGGCGCGGGCCGCTCGGCGACGGCGGGGAAGCTGTTCGCCTATGAGGAAGGCGAGCCGGCGGGCCAGGGCGCGGCCTTCCGGGAGGTCGGCGAGACGAAGATCGCCGTCTTCACGGTGGTGAACGCGGTGGGCGCGATCGTCGATCGCGACGGCACCGTCCTCCGCGGCCACTACGACCGCGAGGCGGACGAGCGGCGCACGCTCGTGGCGGGCATCGAGGAGCGGCTCGCGGAGGGCCGTCCGGTCCGGCCTCCGCCGGGCAACACCACGCTCACCGTCGTCGCGACGAACCTCCGCCTCGACCAGCGGCAGCTGCGCACACTGGGGCGGCAGGTGCACGCCTCGATGGCGCGGGCGATCCAGCCCTTCCACGCGCTGGAGGACGGCGACGTGCTGTTCGCGGTCTCGACGGGAGCGGTCGAGAGCGACCCGCTGCTGGACACGACCGCGCTCGGCGTGGTCGCCTCCGAAGTGGCCTGGGACGCCGTCCTGTCCGTCGCCACCTAGCGCGCTACGCTTTGTCGGTCGCGTTCAGGGTCATCGCGTCCGTGTCCTGTTAGTAGCGCCGGCGAGCGCTCAGCCAGTAGTTGATGAAGTAGATCGGGATCGCGAGACCCGCGAACAGAAAGGTCGCGATTCCCCAAGCGGTCGGGTGCTTGCTTCCGTGCTTGCTCGCGTGGCGGAAGATCAGCATGGCGAGCCCCGCGGCGATGGCCACGCTGACGATGAACGCCCCGGGACTGACGTTCCCGAATGCTGCGGCGACGCGTGAGCTCATCGAATCACCCCAAGCTTAGGAAGGGGGAGCTCGAGGGGGAAACGGCGTTTCCCCTTCGAAAGAGCAGCGGCGCGACTTGGCCGGGCCGCTGCGGTCACTGAGACGGCTCAGGCTACTGCGCTGAGAAACTCGTCGATCGTCAGCGCCGAGAGCGTCTGCAGCTTGGCGCTTCCGCGCGCGGCAAGTGCGACGGAGACCTTCGCGATCGTGGCGTTGTCGGGCGCCTCGACGACGTTGACGAAGTCGAACGGCCCGAGCGTCGCCCACTGGTGGAGCACCTTCGCTCCGAGTTCTTCCACGTCACGATTCACCTCGCGCAGCCGATCCGGATTCGACTTCAGCGTCTGGACGCCCTGCGCCGTCAGCGTCGACAGCAGGATGTACGTCGGCATCTCGTCCTCCTTTCGGGGTCGCCGGCGCGAGCTTATCGAGCCGCGCTTTCTGATCCACGTACAGAAGCGCCGCGCCGAGAAAGAGGATCGGCGAGATCACCAGGTCGGCGGCGAAGGCCGCGCTCACGATCTGGACCTTCGCCTGGCCGTGGAGAAGCGCGAACAGGACTCCCTTGGTGAGGGCAAAGCCGATCACGAGGGTCGCCAGCCCGCCGAGCACGTGGACGAAGTCGACGCGCCCGAGCTCCATCCCTCTCCCGATGGCGTGCCGGAAGTCCAGATCCTCGATGACCGCCGCCGGCACGGAGAGGCCGACGTACGCGAGCCACGCCAGGCTCGGGAGGGCGAGCCCGATGAGGGTGATCCAGATGTTCCCCGAGAGCGCGAACAGGAGCGGAAGCAGTGCAGCCGGCGGCCAGATCAGCAGGCCGCAGACGAACGCGTTCCAGATCGCCTTTCGCGAGGGACGAACGCCGCTCACGATCACCGCCGCGCCGATGAACGAGATCGTCATCAGGACCGATCCGGCTCCCACGCCGGCCGGCACCTGGAGCTGAAGGTGCTGGGGAAGGAGCTGCACGACCAGGTCGAGCAGCGCGGGAGGAACCCCGAGCGCGAGCGACGGCCAGAAGCGCTCGCGGTACAGGCGCACCGTCTCCGCCACGAGCTGGCCGATCGTCCGCGTCTCGGGGGGCAGCGGAGGAGGAAGCGGCGGCACGCCGCAACGCTACCCGTCTATCGGCGGTACGCCTCGCGCCGGTGCGCGATTCGCGCGACGATCACGATGCGCTCGTCGTCATCGATCGCGTCGACGACTCGGTGGTCACCGACTCTGATGCGATAGTCGTCCCGGCCCGCAAGCTTCGTCGCTCCCGAGGCTCGCGGCTCCTCCGCGAGGCTGTCGATAGCCTTCCTGAGCCTCTCTCGCAGAGGACCGCGCAGACGCCGAAACTCGCGTGCGGCCCGCGGCGTGATGCGGACGTCGTACTCGGCTACTCGCACACCTCAGCCCAGGTGAGAGCCTCAGCGCGCTTCTCCCGGGCTTCCAGGGCGGCCAGGCTGTCCTCGAGGTAGTCGATCCGATCGAGTAGCTCGTTGTAGCGGTCGACGTCCACGAGCACACCGGCGAGGCGCCCGCGCTTGGAGACGTAGATCTCCTCGTCCTTCAGCGCGTCGAGCTCACGCCCGAGCCTTGCCCGCAGATCCTCTGTTGTCACCACTCGTG
>WNFU01002349.1_pt1 | contig 28535 bp, 28 predicted proteins | sample 5400121 | NCBI WGS metagenome assembly WNFU01 (sample SAMN13153360, study PRJNA577476) | soil metagenome | isolation source: 100 cm soil or saprolite under grassland replicate 1 | place: USA:California | collected 2016-06-15 | reverse complement strand
ATGGTGGTAGACTCTTTCATGATGGACCTCCTGTCGTAGGTTAAGTGGACCCAACGATAGGACGGTCCATCACGCGTTATGGCACAACCCGCTCATCTGCTGGCGGCATGCTGCCGCTTGTTTGGGCGAAATTTAGGTACTTACATCCAGTATGCTGTACAAGATTACGGGGCCTGTCATGACGTGCAAGGTCAGCGAGGGTTACATCGGGTGCAGGAGATTGTCGATGAATGGCGTGGCAGACTGATTATCCGGTCAAGTCGTTCATCAGTCACCTGGCACAAGGGAGGCATTACGATGCAGGACAATCTGGCGTTCCTTCCTGGTACACAGGTGGCCATCACCGTGCGCGAACCGGGAACCCATCAGCAAGGTACGAGGGCTTGACATGGGTGTTATACTGGAGTTCAGCAGGAGATGCTGATATGGTAGGCAAGCAGACAACGGAGATACTTGCCGTCGAGCTGGCGAAACGCGCTAGCCTGGATAAGCCTACCTTTCTGGCTATGCGCGAGCGTGGTGAGCGGTTCTTGCCGGCCTTGAAGGGGGTGTTGGCCGATCATACCTCCCAAACCGTAGTGCTCGATTTTACTGGTGTCGAAATCATTACGTCGTCGTTTGCTGATGCTGTGTTCGGACAACTAGCGGTGGATCGTTCAACCAAATCAATCGCACCCGTGTGTCTGGTCATACGCTCACTTCCAGCACCGTATCAGGAAGAGATTAAAAATGGCCTGATCACGCGGGTCGAGCAAACTGACAAACTGCGCAACAGCCTTATGCCGGTATATGTATCTGACGATAGGGTAGAACTTGTCGGGAAGGCGGAGACGCATGTCACTGAGACGTTCGACATGTTGCGCAGAGTCAAGCGACTGACCGCCCGCACACTGGCTGATGAGATGAGATTGGAGATAGGCGCTGCCAGCACGCGCCTCAAGGTGCTCTACGATCTTGGCTTGGCCCTGCGCGAAGAAGTACGCGATCGTGTTGGAAAGCAGTTTATTTATGTCTGGCCGTTCTAAATTTTTTTGGCGAGGAGTTCAGCAAATTTGCCTGAAGTGTTAGTGCGCGGTATTATCACCGAAACGAATCAACAGAAGGAGCATGGCATGCCAACCTATCCGGACTACTTCGACATCCTGCTTTCCAACATCCAGCCCGATCCCCAGCGGCTGGCAACGGCTCAAACTATTCTTCCCGATGTCCGCGACTACCTCAAGAAGCACGAGGCGCTCAAGACGGTTAATCCGCATACCCGTCTCGCCGGTTCATATCCGCGCGATACTGCAATCGATGCTCTGAAGGACGTAGACACACTTGCCATCATCCATAAGGATTACCTCGACGAAAAGCCGTCGGCGGTGATCACGGTGCTCTACCGCATGCTGGAGAAACTACCGGAGTCTATCGGCGGCAGTGTCACCGTCGACCTTCGGAAGCAGCGGCGCTCGATCCACGTTTGCTTCGCCAATCTGGATTTTCACCTCGACGTTGTGCCGGTGGTTATGCCGACTACGATTGATGAGGTGCTCCGGGTGCCGGATCGCGGTTGGGAAGAGTGGGTTGAAACCCATCCGCTCGGCTATCAGCAGTGGTTGAGCGAACTGAACAAAAAGCACGGCGGAAAAGTGGTGCCACTGATTAAACTGACGAAGCACTGGCGCGATTGCCACTTCGTCTACAAGCGCCCGAAGTCGTACTGGCTGGAGTGTATGGTCGTTCGTCACATCGATCGGGGGTGGGTGACGACTGATAGTCTGTCCTACGCAGAAATGTTCACTGCGCTGCTGAAGTCGATCTACGACCGGTATGCGGGGCAGTTGAAGGATCCGAAGGCCAAGCCCCCGCACATCCCCGACCCGATGCTGAGCAACAACGTCGCCTGGAATTGGGAGCGCAGCCACTTCGAGGCCTTCATGGCCCGTGTGGAGGAGTCGTCCAAATGGGCGCAGCGTGCGCTTGAAAAAGACGTTGAGCACGAGGCTGAGGGAGTCGAACTTTGGCAGCAGGTGTTCGACGGCACCTTCCCGACAATGGCGGAAGTACAAGCGCGGAAGGCCGCGGAAGCTGCACGCCTTGGAATACTTAGCGTGGCCTCAACGGGTCGGGTGATCACAACCCCGTCGTCAACTGTCAAATCCGTGCTCTCGCCGCAGCATCGGTTTTTCGGAGACGAGAATGAATGAGTCGTTTTCAAGCTGATGTGTACCGCGAGGTCGCGCTGATGCGCCAGTACTTTCCATCGTTCAAATGTCGGCTGAAGCGGGAAACCGTCATATGGCATGGTCCGCTTCAGCCGACCGAGTCATCGACCTGCTACCGGATACGAATTACCTACGCCCGAGGAAGCTACCCGAAAGTCAGGATCATTCAACCTGGCATCCGACCAGATGCGCCACACCGCTATTCCGACCGTTCGCTGTGCTTGTTCTACCCAGAAGAGGAGACGGACCTTCTCCGGCAGGGCATCGCAAAGACGATCGTCCCTTGGGCTGCCGAATGGCTGCTCTATTATGAGGCGTGGCTTGTCACGGGTGTATGGTACGGACCTGAAGCGCCGCATCCTGTTGTAAAAGCACCAGATAGCACATGATCAAACAACTTTTCCTATGTCATCATCGGGCGAATGCTGCTGAGGTTGAGCAGCTTGCTGATGCCCTGCGCATCTATGGCATCAAGCCTTGGCTGGATAGCCAGGGTGGTTTCCAGCTCGGCGATGCGTTCACAGCTGAGGCTCGGCGGGCGATCCGTGAGGATTGCTTCGGGCTCCTGTTCTATGCGACACCCGAGGCTTTTGAACGCCCATTCATTCGCAAAATCGAACTCAATGAAGCGATTCAGCAGCGCGAGCGCAATCGGGAGTTCGTCATCATCACTGTGCTCCGCAGCCTATCGGTGACACAGCTTGGTGAACTGAGCCGCCGCCACCTCGGCGTCGATCTCAGTCTCTATCATGCATATCCACTACCAGACTCGGACATCACAGGGGGTATGATCCACATGCCCATGACAGACCTCGCTGCACGCATTTTACCGCGCGTTCTCCGGCAGGCGGCCAGTGGGGTTCGCAATGCTGGCTGTCTTTCGTTACAGCTCAGCAGCCGCGACCGGTTGCCGGATGAGGCAGAGGATGTGCTTTTTCTCGACGCGACCCGCCTTATGGCACAAACATCCTGTGATACCGCTGCTTGGGATACAGTCGCAAGTGCGCTGTTTACTGTTAAAAACCAAGTATCTCAGCAGCTTGGCCGACCGAGACTAAAGGTGCATGGGAGCAAGCACCTCACAATGGCGACGCTCTTTGGGCACGTCTTTCGTGCTGCTTCGGGATTCCAGGTAGAAATTCGCCAGAAGACCGAGTTCTGGTCGACGGACTGCCCGTCCGCTCCTACGGAGCCGTTCGCCATCACTGAGGAGTATGGTTCGTACCATACGAGCAGCCTTTTTGTTGAAATCGACGCAACCGGTAAGACGGTACGCGATGCCGTTCGGCGCTATATCCAACGCGCTGATGTCTACCCCGCATTGTCGCTCCGCTTCTCATATTTCCCTGCTCGACAAGGTCCGATCGATAATCAAACGTGTTGCGCAATGGCGCTACAAATTCGCCAAACTATAGCCACTGCTGTCAGCCAGAACGAGATTGCAGACATTCATCTCTTCGGGACCATTCCGCAGGGGCTGGCGCTGATGATCGGTTATCACCTGAATGCGCTGCGCCCGGTTCAACTCTACGAATATGTCCAGGGTGACTACTATCCCAGCGGCCGTCTGCTCATGGAACGCACATAAGCGCTTCCATAGCCTATGAATCAATGTATCTTTGAGAGGAGAAAAACATGGCTGTGTTTAGTGGCGGAAACGTTAGCCTGAACCTGGGTGTGCTGCAACTATCGGGAGAGTTCTCGGACGCGGATCGGCAGTGCGCTTGGGAATTGTACACAGAACTGCGAACACGCGGCGCTCTTCACGACCATCCTACCAGTGAAAATGAACTGATGAGCGAAGTGCTCGACTCGCTCTACACGTTTTTTAGCGAAGCGCGCGGTATTATGAAACGCTTTCCGGTGGGTCGACTTGGCACGGACATCTATCACCTCGGCTTCCTGATTGACGATCTGCTGAACAACTACCTGCGCCCATTTTTGAACGAGTGGCAGGCGGATTTTCGTTATTGGTGGCAATCACAGGCTGACCAGCAATTACCTCCGCTTACGCGGCAAGGTTACTATCCTTATTTCGAGGAGATGATGTCTGATCACGTTGTGCTAAAATTGGCAATGAAAGAGACGCTTGACATGCTTGTTCAAGCATATGATTTACTCCCACCTCAATCCACAGAATAGAAATACTAATACCACTTCGCTTTAACTCCCACGACAGTGCTATGTATCGAGGTAATTACATCAAGTTGTGCGGCAAAACCCCATAAAATTGCCCCAAACGCGTCGCCCAAAAATGCAAAGTGGCGCGTTTATCATATAGCTCCAGGAAGTATATTCTGCAAGCGATCGAGCCGTGTTCGACCACGCGCCGGTGTTGGTCTGTTGGGAGATGCTATGCTGGTCGATCTCAGCAATTTGGACGGCCAATCGCTTGGCCAGGCTGATCTCACGCGTAACGCCGCTGGCCAGCTGATGCTTGATGCCACACCAGTGATTACTGTTCGCATCATCGGCAGCCGCACTGCGCTCGTGCTCGCGGGCAAGCAGGTGTGCGTGCCGACGACCGACTATGCCCAGATTCGGTATACGACAGCCAGCGCATTTCAAGATGTAGAATGGTAGTTTGCTAGGCCTAGGTGGGTACTTATCGCCAATTCAATTGATCGTGCGGCTGAACGACGGCACTGATCACAAAGCGAATTTCAAGTTCAAATAGCTGGGGAAATGCTCGTACTCCTTGCCGCAGCGGTTGGCTTGGCAGACAAGGCGCGTCGAGCATACTGACAAATAAGCAACAGGTAGATTAGTATAATCTATTTGATGCTTATTTTTAAGAACACTATGGTTCTCGTTCGTGGCATGGCCGCGCGACTATACATGGCGACTCAGCCGCGCTATAATGACGCTAACGCACCATCTTAGTCTGCCTTCGCACCGCGCGGGCCTGCGTCGAAAGGAGCCAGGGGATGGGTGAGACCATTAAGAAACCGCAGACTAGGCAGAAACAGCGCACTACCGAGAAGGAGCGCATCACGGCCCCCAACCCACGTACCCCACCACCGGCTCCTAGGCTTCGTCATATGCCACCGAGTGAACAGGGCCCTCTTCAGGTGCCGATCACTACGCGAAGGTCGCCCACCCCAGTTACTCCACCATCGACTACTACGCATCGTCCTGCATCGCTGGAATCCAAAATATCCCCCGATCCACCGGCGACGGTTCGTCTCTCCCAACCCGACGAGCGAGCGGACTACGAGGCGGCTGTGCAGCAGCGCGACACCCTGAACCGCCGCTTGCAGTGGCGCCTGCAGCAGCGCGCGCACTTCGGCATGCTGGCCGATCCCTCGATCATCATCGATATTCAGATCATCGAGCGCGACTTGAAGCAGATCGAGACACGGATCGCACAGTATTCGATCGATATCGCCACTCGTGCAGATCGCTCAAACCTGCTGACCGAAGCGCAGCAGCGTGAGGCAGTACTGGTGCTGTCGCGCATTACTGGCTTGCCAGCCGACAAAATCAAACTCATCGATATCGTGATTGGCAGCGTCGTGGTAATCGTCGAGATGCCGCTGGCGGGCGCGGCGCGTCTCGTCGCAATGCAGCGTCTCAACCATCCGATGCTGCGCGACCAGGGCTTCGCGCACGTCGCGCTCGACCGCGTGGTCGGTCCAGAGGACCGGCCGCTGGATAGAATGTTCGAGCGCGCGGTGCGGTTCGAGCAGGCCCAGCTGGAGTCGTCCACGCCGCCCAGCGCCGAGGCCTCGCCCTATGCTGGCGAAGACGCCGTGGCACGGCTGCGGATCACTCTGGCGGGTGATGCCGTGCAGCGATGACTCCACCTCTGTCTACAAACCGCGCCTGCCACGCCTCTTGATCCCCAACTGGCCCTAAGCGAATGGACCAGCCCAAGTACGGCATGGACGATCAGAGCAGGATCCACAGACACACCTGATCGCGATTTAGGAGATGACGCGTTGTCCCGGTTAGTGGAGACACCGCAGGGATGGGTAGGCTCATCTTGCTGCGTCGAGCCCAACTACACAAGACCGCCAGCGTGCTGTGTTAGGTCGCCACCGTCGGCGATGCAGACCCTTGCGGGCGCTAGGACTGCGAGGTGTGCCGCGACGTGGATTCGCTGCGCACATTGACATTATTCAGATATAGAACCAGGCATAACTCCGACCCATCCTCGTGGCGTTCATGAAGATAGCCGGACGCCGGCGCCGTGCAGCAACCCAGCGAAGGAATCACCGCGATGGCGACGATCCAGCGCATCCTCACCGCCCTCTGGTCCGCTCTCATGCGCGCCCTCCAGTTCTGGGCGCGCGACATCGCCAGGCGCAAGACGTTGACCGGCAAGGCCCTCTCCGGCTGCCTGGGGCTCTTCGTTATCCTCTGCGCCTGCTCAACAATGCTCGCCGCTGTGCAGGGTGCTGGTGAGGCGGTAGGGTTGCTGCCAACGCGCACACCCGCAGCGGCGACGACCGCGCGACCAACCGCGACGGCCACGCCGCTCGTCGCCGCTGCGCCCACGGACCAAACACTGGCCACCACCGCCGCGGCGCCTACCACACCGCCACCGACGATCGCCCCGGCGACCGCTGCTCCGGCGCCACCTACCGAGGCCAGCGCGCCGGCCCCGCCAGCCGAGACCACTGCGCCGGCGCAACCCATCGCGATCAATCGGCCAGCGGCGTCCCCATTGGCGGCGCCACCTGCGCCACAGGCGCCCAGTTCCAGTCAGGCGGTGGCTGGCGATGCGCCCACGCAGCCCGAGGGCATGCCCAGCGCCGCGGTTGCGCGGGTGGTCGACGGTGACACGGTGGACGTCAGCCTCGATGGCCAGACCGTGCGCGTGCGGCTGATCGGGATCGACACGCCGGAAACCGTCGATCCGCGCAAGCCCGTCGAGTGCTTCGGGCGCGAGGCCTCGGCCAAGGCTCACGAGCTGCTCGATGGCCAAACGGTGTTCCTTGAAGATGACCCCAGCCAGGACAGCGTCGATCGCTATGGGCGAGCGCTGCGCTATGTATGGATGGCCGATGGGCGGTTGTTCAACCTGGAGATGGTCGCCCAGGGTTATGCCTTCGAGTACACCTACAACCTGCCCTACAAGTATCAGGCATCGTTCAAGCAGGCCGAGCGCGATGCCCGTGAACAGGGGCGCGGGCTGTGGGCGCCCAGCGCCTGCAATGGCGAGCACCGGCCTGCCGTCGAGTCGCCCGGCACCGTGGCGACATCGGCGCCGCCCACGGCCGCGCCCGCGCCGCCAGCGCAGCCGACCGCGCCATCAGGCGGTGTGACGATCACGCGCGCACCGGGGACGGTGCGGAGAGGTGCGACGGCCACGGTCGCGGCGCGCACCGCGCCGGGCGCGCAGTGCTCGATTGTCGTGCGCTACAAGAGCGGGCCGAGCAAGGCGCAGGGGCTGGGGCCGAAGATCGCTGACGCCAATGGCAATGTGAGTTGGTCGTGGAAGGTCGGCACGAACACCACGCCCGGCGCCTGGCCGGTTACGATCACCTGCGGCGGATCGTCGGCCAGCACAGAGGTGGTGGTGCCGTAGGTGCGCGGAAGCACCGCAGAATCGCATCAATGCGATTCTGCGATACCATGCAATGCTCGGGGAAACAGAGCGGCCGTCAGCATAGCTAACGAGTTCTTAATATCCGATCGGTTCCCTGGATCCCCTACCACCAGCCCAGCAGCGCGCCGAGCTGGATGACCGCGCCGACCACGCCGTCAGGGCGACGATCAGCGCCGGCAGCCGCTTGAGGAAGCGGATCAGCGCCGGCACGCAGACGCGCAGGCGCATGTTGAATTCTTGCCCTCGCTGTGCATAATAAAGATCTACCCGTCGCCGTCGTCGCGCCGCCGCAGCTCAAAGAGATAGCGCACCGCGTACCCGACGAACGGGCCGAGGATCGCCAGCGCGTCACGTGTACCGGGGGCGAACGGTGTGGCCAGGATGAGCAGGGCGTACGGGGCTACCAGCAACAGCGCCACATACAGGCGCGTGCGGTCGTCATTCGGGCTGTGGTTGTTTGTGTGCTGCTGCATCGTCGCGTTCCTCCCTAATCTGTTATCGATCGCGAAATTGTTGCTGGTCCGGATACATTGGGCAGCTACCGTTTCCGAACATTCCCGAACTGGCTTCCTGAGACGGCGAGACCGCCACGTTCGTGGCGGTCTCAGCATCATATATCGAGGCCTGTCGCACTCACGTTACGCCTCTATATGGAATATCGCGTTGCAGCCTTACGAGGACGCCGGCGACCGCCACGGCGAGCGGCCGGAGGTTCCCCTGACTGCCCTTGAGCTTCACGCCGATGCGCTGCTGCTCGACGCCCTGGCTCAGGTAGGATCGCAAGCGCACATCGAACTTTTTCAGCGTCACATGATCAAGAGGGGGCGCATGCGCCCCCTCGGTGATCGTTGCGGTCTGTTCCAATCGCTCCAGCCAGTGCTCATCGTCAACGTCGGTGCCCTCCGGAACCCGCGCGGCGATAATCGCGCCGTCCGGCACTTCGAGCCAGTTTGTGACTGTTCGCAAAATGACGATATCGCCGTCCAGGATGCCGAATCCGACCATGCTGGTTCCTGTGACTCTGAGCGCGAAGTGCCGGTCCGGATCCAGGTCATAGATCGGCAAATACTCGTCTACGTATTCGGCGAACAGAGGGATCGCCGGCCCGGCCGCGATCCGACCGCGATATGCGACGCCCTGCCGTCGCACTTGGAGCCCTCGCGCCCAGTCGCGTCCTTTCGGCGTCAATACCCACTCGCCGCGCTGGCGCGGATCGACTACGTACCCCCCAGACGCCAGATTCGCCAGGTGGCCACTAATAGTTTGGTCGCGCAGCCTAAGATGCCCAGCCATATCCTTGACCCGCGCACGGCGGCCCTGTAGCTCGGCTGTGTACATCATGCGGATAATCGCATCCTTTGTCTCACCGGTCGGGCCGCCCATCCTCGCCTCGTCTACGCCGAGCTGCGCCTCGTGGCGCTGGCTGTCGAAAGGTTTTTCGCATATTAGCACGTATGTGCTGAATTATCAAGGTGAAAAGGTGCTCTGGGAGCCGAGTTCGGGAATGTTCGGTTTTGTTGATCGCCGCAAATCCGGCCTTCGCACTACAAGAAACTTGTGCTATAATCGCACTATCGCAGAAACGCATAATCGCAATTTCGCGGTATCGCAGATTCGCAGGCCGGTAGAGGAGGAGTTATGGCGCATACCTTGGCTCTGGCTATGCAAAAAGGAGGCGTCGGCAAGACGACGACCGCCCTGAGCCTCGGCGTCGCGCTCGCCCGGCGCGGCGCGCGGGTGCTGCTGATCGACATCGACCCCCAGGCCAACCTCACGCAGGGGCTGGGCGTCGACCCCGCCGAGCTGGAGTACAGCATCTATGAGGTGCTGCTGAACCCCGAGCAGGGCGCCGGCTTTGCGACTCTTTCCACCGACGCCGGCGTCGACCTCGTGCCCTCGACGCTCGACCTCGCCGGCGCCGAGCTGGAGCTCGCGGGCAAGGTCGGCCGCGAACTGCTGTTGCGCGAGGCGCTCGCGGCGACCCGCAACCAGTACGACTACATCCTGATCGACCCGCCGCCGTCGCTAGGCCTCTTCACGCTCAACGCGCTGGCCGCCGCCGACGCGGTGATCGTCCCGCTCCAGACCCACGCCTACGCCTTCAAGGCGATGCCCAAGCTGGAGTCGACCATCGGCCTGGTGCGCAAGCTCAACTCGTCGCTCGCCATCGGCGGCATTGTCTGCACGCTGGCCGACCGCCGTACAAACCTCAGCCAGGTCGTGGAAACGCAGATCCGCCAGACGTACGGCGAACTGGTGTTCAAGACGACCATTCCGACCAACACGAAGCTCGCCGAGGCGCCGGCCGCCGGCACGCCGATCGCGACCTACGCGCCCGACAGCGCCGGCGCGCGGGCCTACGCCGCGCTCGCCGAGGAAGTGGAGAAACGCTATGGCCGATAAGTCGAAGCAGAACCTCGCCAATATGCTCAGCGGCGATGCGCCGAAGCCGCAGATCCGCCGCGGCGCGCCGGTGCGTCTGTCCACCGACACCACGCCGCCAGCCGCAGAAACGCAGGAACGCACTATCGCAGCATCGCAGAATAGCGAAATCGCACAATCGCAGAAACGCACAATCGCAGAAACACGGAATGAGCCAAAACGTGTCAATCGCGGCTATATGCTACGTGAGGATCTTATCAAGGGGTTCAAGCGTCTAGCGGTAGAAGAAGACCGCAAGCTCTACGAAGTCATGGAAGAGGCGCTGGAGGAGTACCTGGCGCGACGCGCCCAAGACACAGCCCAATGAGTAAGGAGCATCCCATGACCGCGAGTGACCAACCTGTTATGTTTGAGCAAGTACTTGCGCTGGCCGAAAGGTTATCGATCCACGATCAGGCACAGCTCGTTGCCGCGTTGGCACCCCGAATTGGTCAGGCGCTCGCGACGGTGTCGGAACCGCTGCCGTCCTCGGCCCGCGCGTTGCTGGCGGCGCTGCCACAGATCGGTACCTGGGAAGGCGATGATCTCGAAGTCCGGCTGGCTGACGTGTATGCCACCCGCACACCCGTCACCGTGCCATGAGGCGCTGGAGGGATGCCTAACGCGGTGCAAAGGTGGCTGACAAGATACTCTATGGAGTCGCCGCGTAATCGCAGTATCGCAATAAAGCGAAATCGCATAAAGGCAATGTTAAAGTAGCATACCAGGGTAATATCCTCTGAGTGCTCGCCCACGGGATGCTCAGAAATGAGCACCCTTCGTAGCTTGTCCAAAGGATGCTCAAAATTGTGCCCCCTTGAGCGATAGATCCAAAGGATGCTCAAAAATGAGCACCCTTTGATGAAAGCGAACGGAGATGACTGAGCCACTTCCGCAGCGGATTGTGCCATTCTACAGCGATGAGATCGTCGCTGTTCAACAGCCCGATGGCACGATCTTTGTTCTGTTCGCGCGCCTGTGTGAGAACCTGGGGTTGTCGCGGTGGACGCAGAGCCGCCGCGTGCAAAACCATGCGGTCCTGAGCACCGGGCTTGTGTCGTTGCTGGTTGAGACCCCTGGTGGGCCGCAAGAGGTCCAATGTCTGCGGCTCGATCTGCTCCCGCTCTGGCTCGCCGGCGTGCCGGCGCGCAAGGTGAACGAGGATATCAAAGAGAAACTCATCCTCTACCAGACCGAGGCCGCGCAGGTTCTCTGGCGCGAGTTCAAGCCGCAGATCGTCGTCGAGGAGCGGCCAGAGAATCGCGAGAGCGCGCTGGCGATCAACCAGCTCGAGCAGATCATCGAGCAGTCCAAGGCGATGCAGAAAATGGCCGAGGAGCAGATCACGCTCATCCGGCGGATGGACGCCGCCGCCCGGGTGGTTAAGGTTGTTCAGACCGACGTCGCCGATGTCAAGATCCGGCTAGGCGTGCTGGAGGAGCGGCTGCACCCCTCGGCCTATATCACCGACGAACAGGCCGCCGAGGTCCAGAGCGCCGTCGCCGCTGTCGCGATGGCGCTGACCAAGCGCGATCCCTCCAAGAACCACTTCCAGAGCATCCACACCGAGCTGCACCGGCGCTTCAAGGCCAAGAGCTACAGCCTGATCCGCATAGAGCAGTATGCGGCGGTGCTGGCGTTCCTGGAGACGTGGGATGAGGCGATGGAGGGCGGCGAGGGCAGTAGCGAAAACGTATAATCGCAGTTTCGCAACTTCGCACTATTGCGGAGTATTTAGCGCGGCGCAAGGCCGGCGCCGCATAGACACTGGTGAGCTGGCGAGAGGAGCGACGAATGTTGGGCGACGACGCGCTGATCCCCGACCCGTACGAAGGGCTGTTGCAAAGCTTCAAGGAGCGCATCGCCAGCGCGCAACTGCGGGCCGCACTTGCGGTCAACCGCGAGTTGGTGCTGCTCTACTGGCAGCTAGGACGCGAGATCCTCGACCAGCAGCGGCGGCACGGGTGGGGTGCGAAGGTGATCGACCGGCTGGCGCGCGACCTGCGCCGGGCGTTCCCCGACCAGAAGGGTTTTTCACCGCGCAACCTAAAGTACATGCGCGCCTTCGCCGAGGCCTGGCCCGACGAGCCATTTGTGCAAGAGGTGCTTGCACAAATCACTTGGTACCATAACATTGCGATCCTGGAAAAGGTTGGCGACCAGGAGCGGCGCGTCTGGTACGCACTCCAGACGATCGCGCAGGGCTGGAGCCGCAACGTCTTGGTCCACCAAATTGAAAGCGGCTTGTACGAACGGCAGGGCCGCGCGCTGACCAACTTCGACCGCACGCTGCCGCCAGCGCGATCCGATCTGGCACGACAGCTCCTGAAAGACCCCTACAACTTCGATTTCCTCAGCGTGGGGATGGAAGCGCAAGAGCGCGACCTGGAGCAGGCACTGCTGCGGCACATCCGCGAGTTCTTGCTTGAGCTTGGCGTCGGGTTCGCCTTTGTCGGTAGCCAGTACCATCTCGCGGTTGCCGACCAGGATTACTATCTGGACATGCTGTTCTATCATCTGAAGCTGCGCTGCTACGTCGTGATCGACCTGAAGATCGGTGAGTTCAAACCCGAGGACGCCGGCAAGATGAACTTCTACCTCTCCGCCCTCGACGACCTGCTGCGCCACCCCGACGACCAGCCCAGCATCGGGGTCATCCTGTGCAAGAGCAGGAATCAGGTGATTGTCGAGTACACGCTGCGCGATATGCGCAAGCCGATCGGCGTGGCGGAGTACCAGTTAACCCAGGCGCTGCCGGAGCATCTGCAGCTGAGTCTGCCGACGATCGCGGAGCTGGAGGCGGCGCTGAACGACCTGGAGATCGACGAGGCGGACGATTCACAGTGATGTGACGTTGATAGGAGGCAATGATGCCATCTTTGCGGAAGCTCAGTGAGGCCGAGATCGCCGCGCTGGAGCAGCCCCGGATCGGCGCACGCGCCCAGGTCGCGCGGGAATACGACGAGTACCTGGCCGACTTCGCGGCCGGCGACTATGGGCGGGCCGAGTTGGTCGCGGACGAGCGGCGCAAGGTGGTGCGCCGCCGACTCCAGGCAGCGGCGCGCCGGCGCGGCCTCGCGCTGCGCTTCCGCCCCGGCCCGGGCGCGGTGCTGATCTTCCACGTCGAAGCGGCCCCGCCACCACTCGCCAGGCCAGCCCCGACGCCGGCGACAGGAGCGGAGCAACGGAGCGGCGGGGCGGCCCGGCGCGATGGGGCGTCGCCTCGACCGTCCCGCCGACGCCAGACGGCCGCCGAGCGGTATCACGAGGTGTTGCCCCGCTGGATGCGCGAGGGGCAGCCACCAGGCTGACGGGATGGGCGCAAGCGACGCACGCGGTAGCCGGCGCTGGGAGCACACGGCGATCGCCGGCCAACGACGAAGCAGCCAGGTTGGCCGGTGTTAGGGTTGCTTCCGCCAAACGCAGCGTCGACAATCCAACATTGTGGTGATAATGTTGTCGATTGAGGTTGCTTACGGCGAGATCTACAAGCAGCAACCGTAAAAGGAGGGCTATTCGGCGTTTGGTACGCGGACTGTATGTACTCGAAAGGAGGCACTCCCATGTCAACCGAAGACAATAAGGCCATTGTCCGGCGGTTTCTTGAAGAGGCGTGGAATAAGGGAAATGTCGCCGCAGTAGACGAGCTACTGGCTCCGAACATTATTTTACACTTTGATTCCCCTTCAGACGTTCCTGTGTCTGCTGAAATGCAGCTAAGTCTTGAGGATATCAAACAAGCCGTCTCCGAATTCCGCAGCACCTTCCCCGACTTGCATTATACCATTGATCTCCAGGTTGCCGAAGGAGACCTAGTGGTGAGTCGAGTGACAGCGCATGGAACACACACGGGGGAGTATCGGGGACTGGTGTATAAGGGCATGTCCCCAACCGGGAAGCAGGTGACGTGGACGCAGACCCAAATTTTTCGCCTCGCTGCTGGCAAGATCGTCGAGCTGTGGTCAAATGAAGACGATCTGGGTAGGCTGCAACAGGTCGGTGCTCTCCCTATGCCAGGACAGGCTGGGAGTTAAGCACGCCACGCTAGACGTGGCCAGAGCAGACGCCGTTACCTAAGAACCCTTACCTAAGACCCTGCAACGTCCCTCGTCGCTGAGTACAGGTGCGGGGTGGCTTCGGGCTGCTCACAAGTTTTTCTCCCCCAGTCGATGCGCACTGCGCTGGAGGGGGTGGACAAGTGGGGTACGTCGTGAGTATATGAACGACGTATATTTCGCTCGATGATGAGGGGAAAATAAAAAAGCTCTAGATAATGTGGCCAAGTGTAAAATCTGGCAGCGTATTTCGGTATGTGCGGTTGGGGCGTGTTGACATAATACACTAACGTGAGAAGATCTTACAGTGGTGTCAGCAATTCCGATTGGCTACGCTGTGTTTCGTTGCAGCACCCCTACCACCGAGCCAACGGCGAAGCAGCCAGGTTGAGGTCATGAGCGATGTGTGGGCCGAACTGAACGACCGCCAGCGTGCCTACCTGCGCGCGCTCTACGACTGCGACCAGGCTACCGAGGCCATGCGGCGCGAGCGCGCGGCCCGCGGCGCCTACGACCGCACGCCGGCCAGCGAGCGGCGCTGGCAGATGTACGGCCCGGTCGCGCCGCCGGCGCAGTTCTACACGGCGCTGCGCAGCGCTGGCCTTGTTGATCCTGGCACCGGCGCGACGTGGCAGGCGCTGGAAGATCGTGGGTTGGTCACGTGCCGCACAGTATCCGATGTGTTCGGCGTGCCGCTGCTGGAGGTTCAGATCACGCCGGCGGGCCGCAAGGTCGTCCGGACGACGAGTGGCGAGCAGCGACCGAAGCCGGCACCCAAAGGCCAGCTCCGCGAACGCCAGTGGGCCGCGCTGGCGCGACTCTATGCGGCTGGCGATGCGGGGGTGCTCTCAGAAGAAATGATGTACGGGCGCGGCGGCTTCGATTGGATGCGAACGCTGCTCCGGTTGCGCGACTACAAGCCGCAGCCGCTGATGGAAGAGTTTCACGACCCCGAGGTGTACACGCTGGCGCGGATGCGACTTACCCACGACGGGCGCGCATATTATGAACGCGAATGGCAGCGCTACACAGCGCTGTATCCCGACGTTGACGCGCCGCAACCAACTGAGGAGACACAAGCCAAATCGAAGCCCGACTGAAGTGATAAATAATCGCAGAAACGCATAGTGAACGCGTGTATATCGACATGCGTTCACACGCGAGGAACTCGGCGAGCGCGCCGGCTACGCCGCCAGCGGCGGAACGTTCGAGGCCTATTTAAGCACCTTGCGGCGCGACGGGCTTGTCGAGGTCGATAGCGATGAGGTGCGGGTGAGTGAGACGTTGTTTTTAGCCGGGGAGTGTAGCAGCGGCCGACATACCCGGCTCCTATCTACGTACGCACCCGGCTTTGCCCGGCCCTTGTGCGCTCTGCTATCATAAAGATAGCATATCCGCGTGCTGGACACTACTATGAACAAACCACCCGATACCCTCGCTCAGCAGATCGCTGCACTAGAAGCTGCGCTCCAGTTGTCGCTGCCCGAAGACATGCACCGGCAGCTGCTGGAAAAGCTCCAAGCGATTCAGACAGTCGCCGGCGACAAGGTTGGCGGCGATAAAGTGGCTGGCGACAAGATCGTCGAGCCACAGGGCACCGTTAACGTGACTGGTGCCGCTCGCATTGCTGTTGGAATCAACTTGGGGCAGATCATCTATGGCGCCGATCCGACCGACGCGCAGCGCGAGCAACTCACGCGCTATCTGCGCCGCCTAGCCGCCAAGCTCCAGCGTCTCCCTTTGCGCGGCCTCGCCGCCCGCCTCGATGAAGGAACGGGCATCGCCCTGCCCAAGGTCTATGTGATGCTGGCGACTGCCAATCGTGTGGTCGTGGCCGAAGACGGTGTAGCGCTTGCAGGATACATCCGTCCAGTGGAACAGTTCTACCAAGGTGAAGATCCCAACAAGCCGTTGAAGGAATATTACGACCCCGATCGCGCGTTGCCGGATCGTGCGATCATCGCCGAGGAGCCGATGATCTATCGCGATCGGCGCGAACGCGAGGCCCATGGACACCGGCTCTATCGCGCACTCCTGGCCAGCGAAGCGGTACAACAGCACCAGCGTCTCGTCCTTCTGGGCGATCCTGGCGGCGGCAAGTCCACCTTCCTGCATCACCTGGCCTGGGCGCTGGCCCAGCGCGGCCTCGATCAGCTGAGCAATGACACGGCGCTGTTCGGCTGGGATGATGCTGCGCGCCTGCTGCCCGTGTTGCTGCCGCTGCGCAAGCTGGCCGGCCGGATCATCAACGAGGGCGCGGAGCCGGCCACCGTGTCGGCGACGCTGCGCGACGAGATGATGAGCGAGTATGATGCGCGCCAGGCCGACGAGTTGCTGGACCAGGCGCTCCATTGCGGCGCGGCGCTGTTGCTCTTCGATGGATTGGACGAGGTGCCGCTGGAGGCGGTAAAGGGTATGAGCGCCGACCGCCTGACGACGCTGCGCGCAGTGCGAGCATTCGCCGAGCTACATGATCGGGCGCGCGTCGTGCTCACCTGCCGCGTTCGCGCCTTCGACGAACCGTTGCGCGCTTGCCTGGATTGGCGCGTCGAGACGCTCGCCCCTTTCACCCTCGGCCAGATCCGCCACTTCGTCGCCGACTGGTACGCCGCGCTGATCGAGCGCGGGTCGATCGCCCGCGACCTGGGCGAGACCCAGCAGCAGGCTCTGATCGCGGCGATCGTTGGGAACGAGCGCCTGCGGGCGATGGCCGGCACGCCGCTGCTGTTGACGATGATGGCGCTCATTCTCTCCGAACGCGGCGAGCTGCCCCGCGACCGCCCGCTGCTCTACGAGCGCATCCTCGAGCAGTTGCTCGGCCAGTGGGATCAGCAGAAGGGCGGCCAGAGCTTGACCGACGTGCTCGCCGCGCCCAACCTGCGCAGCGACGACCTGCGCCCCATCCTCGATAAGCTCTCCTACCAGGCGCACGAGCAGGCGACGTCACAGGACGGCCGCGGGCAGCTGGCGGCCAGGGATCTGCGTTATGCCCTCGCCGAGTTCCTGGGAACCGTGCGAGTCGGCGGTGCGTGGGAGGCGGCCGGCCGCTGCCTGAGCTATTTCAATGAGCGCAGCGGACTGCTGCTCCCCGAGAACGATGGCCAGTCGTATACCTTCGCCCATCTGACGCTCCAGGAGCATGGCGCGGGCCGCCACATGTTCCTCCAGCCCAACGCAGTCGAACTAGTGATGCAGCGCCGCGCCGAGGATCGCTGGCGCGAGCCGATAGCGCTTGGGCTGGGGATAGTCCAGAGGCTCTATCCCATGCTGGCCGACCGGATCGACCGGGTGCTGACTGATCTGATCGACCCGGACGAAGGTGGGCGGCCGAAGCTGCGTGATCGCTGGTACCGCGACCTGATCCTTGCGGCTGAGTTGGGTCAGGAGCGTGATTGGGATTTGCTGCGCGCATTGATCAACGTCGACCGCCTCCAGCGCGATCTGCGGCGTGGCCTTGTCGCCCTGCTCGGCGACCGCGATCAGCCGCTGCCCATTGCTGAGCGGCTCCGCGCGGGCTTCCTACTCGGCGATCTGGGCGATCCGCGCCTCCCGCTGGCCATCGCTGACTGGCGAACGGAGCTAATGCAGCGGAGCGAGCAGTTCGGCGCGCCGTCGGGCTACTGGTGCTATGTGCGCCCCGGCGCCTACCGCATCGGCGGCTGGGAGAAGCGCGAGCGAGCGGCCAATATCACACTGCCACCCTTCTGGATCGCCCGCTTCCCGATCGCCGTCGCGCAGTTCGCGCCGTTCGTTGAAATTGGCTACCGAACCGAAGCCGAGCGCTGGTGGACGGTCGAGGGCTGGAGATGGAAACGTGATCGCATAGAACTGTACATCTGGAACGAGGCGCCCTACGATGGTCCCAACCAACCAGTGATCGGCGTGACCTGGTACGAAGCGACCGCGTTTTGCGCCTGGCTGAGCGAGCAATTGGAGAACGAGTTGCCGGAAGGCTACGTCGTGCGGCTCCCGACCGAGGCCGAGTGGGAGGCTGCGGCAGCTTACGACGCGGCGATGGCGCGCCACACTTACCCGTGGGGCGAGGATGAGCCGACCCCCGAGCGGGCGATCTACGACGGCGCCAACCTCGGGCGCCCTGCGCCAGTCGGCTGCCCGGACGGTGCGGCGGCCTGCGGTGCGCTCGATATGGTCGGCAACGTCTGGGAGATGATAGTGAGCAGTTATCGGGGCTATCCAGAGCAAAGCAACGCGGGGGTAAAAGACTTTACAACTGATGCAGGTGATGTGCCGTGGCGCGGCGGGGCATACTACAGTGATAGCACATCTGTTCGCTGTGGGACGCGGGACAGGCTCAACCCGGGCAACTGGGGCAACGACGACGGTTTTCGAGTGGTGGTGGCCCCACGCTCGCACAAAGACACTGATTTATGACAGTATTTGTACGAGAAGCAACGGAGAGATGGATGCGAACATATGCCCTTGCCGCTGATTCTGGCCTTCCGCTGTTCCTCGTTCATATCTTGGAGTCTCGATGATGACCGACGATCTTGATGCGTTGTTGGCGAAACTGACACCCGAGGAGCGGGCGCGACTGGCTGCGCGCCTGGGGGCAGGTGATATCGTCGGCGCTGACAAAATAGCTGGCGACAAAGTCGGCGGCGATAAGGTCGTCGAGCCACAAGGTGCGGTGAACGTCAGCGACGACGCGCGTATTAATGGCGTGGCGGTTGGCGTGAACCTGGGCAAGATCATCTACGGCCGCGACCCCCAGGAGGACGAGCGCCGCCGGCTCGTCTGGTACCTGACTGCATTGTCGAACAAACTGCGACGGCTGCCGCTGCGTGGGCTAGACCCGAAGCTGGATGAGGGCGGGGAGGGGATGTTGCTGGGGCGGGTGTATATTGAGATGGCTGGTCGCTTTGAGCAAGAAATAGCTCATGGCCCGGCTCATACCCTGCGTCATTACTTTGAAAACGAAGATCTTACTCAGCCTATACAGAGTCGCTACCATCCTAATCATGCAATACCTTCCCAAGCTGTTACAACGATCTCGGTATGGGAAAGCGACGTTCCTACACCTACAATATTAACAGTGTCGGCTGATCATTGGCCAGTACCAGTCGGTATCACGGATAAGACTTATTTTGAATTAACACGTCGTCGTTTGTTACTTGAGGCTGTTCGAAATAGATTGACCGTGCTTCTCGGCAACCCAGGCAGCGGCAAATCGACGTTCCTACGACACCTCGCCTGGGCGCTCGCACAGCGCGGCCTCGATCAACTGAACGATGAGACGGCGCTGTTCGGTTGGGATGACGCATATCCTTCGGCTCCCTCTCGCACTGCGACAGGAGCGGGGGAGGGCGAACATCGGCAATTTCTTCCGATCTTCCTCCCCCTTCGGAAGCTGGCCGCCCGGCTCGCGGCCGAGAACATCAGCGATGCCACAGTGCGCGCAGCGCTCCGCGATGGGATCGAGAGCTACGGCATCCAAAATATCGAGGATCTCCTCAGCGAATCGCTCTACAGCGGTGCAGCGTTGCTCATGTTCGACGGGCTGGACGAGGTGCCGCTTGAAGCCACGCCGGGCGTAGCTAGCCGGATCACCACACTACAAGCGGTGCATGACTTCGCTCAACTCTACGCAACCACACACATCGTGGTGACATGTCGTACGCGGGCCTTCGACGAAAAATTGTCGGAATGTGTCGGCATCGGACCGCTTCAACTAGAAGCTCCCGTCTATGGTACCATGCCGCGTATGCGAGATCGAGCTTCTGGTGATGTGTGGACGAGTGAGCAGCTTGCCCCCTTTACCCTCGGCCAGGCCCGCCACTTCGTCCCGGCCTTCTACGATGAGTTGGTCGCCAACGGGCAGCTTGAGCGAGCACAAGCCGAGAAACTAGGCCACGAGCTGATCGACGCCATCGTCGCCAGCCCCAAGCTGCGGGCCATGGCCGAGACCCCGCTGCTGCTGACGATGATGGCGCTGGTGCTGTACCATGACGGATCGCTGCCGCGCGATCGCCCGCAGCTCTACGAGCGGATCCTCGAGCTGCTACTCGGGCAGTGGGACAAGGTCCGCGATGGTCAGAGCCTGGCCGAGGCAATCGGCGTGCCCGACTGGGACAGCGAGCGCATGCGCCCATTGCTCGACCAGCTGTCCTACCAGGCCCACGCCAAGGTCACATCAGAGGATGGACGCGGGCGGCTGAGGCGTGGCGACCTGCGCGATGGGCTTGAACGATTCTTTACACAGGCGGGTCTGCGCGCCGATCAGGCGGCTGCGGCTTCGGTGCGCTGCCTGGACTACTTCGAGCAGCGTAGTGGTTTGCTGGTGCCCGACGAGCGCGACTCCTACGCCTTCGCTCACCTGACCTTGCAGGAGCACTGTGCGGGGCGCCATATGCTGCTCTCGCCGGACGCCGCCGAGTTGGTAATGCGCCGCCGCGCCGACGACCGCTGGCGCGAGCCAATTTTCCTCGGCCTGGGCTTTGTGCAGAAGGCCAATCCGGCGCTGATCGACCGCATTTTGAGCGATCTGATCGATCGTGAGGAGAACGGCCAGTCCAAGCTGGTCGAGCGCTGGCAGCGCGACCTGATTCTAGCGGCCGAGATCGGCCAGGACCGCGACTGGAACTACTTGCGTACGCAGCGGGTCAACGTGGATCGGCTCCTGCGCGATCTACGGCGGGGTCTGGTCGATCTGCTGGGCGACACTGCGCAGCCGCTGCCGGTCGCCGAGCGCGTGCGCACCGGGTTCCTGCTCGGCGACCTGGGCGACCCGCGCTTCCCGGTGACGCTCGACGACTGGCGGCGCGAGCTGGCCAGGGCACAGGCGGGCGATCCAACCGGCTACTTCTGCCGCGTTGAACCGGGCATCTACGTCATCGGCAGCGCTGACGATGACCCCGACGCCGGCGACGAGGAACAGCCGCAGCATCCAGTGACGTTGGATCTACCTTTCCTCATTGCGCGCTATCCGATCACCAATGCCCAGTGGCAGGAGTGGGTCGAGCAGGCGGGAGGACAGGCATCGTACTTTGCTAGGTATACCGATCTAAACCATCTGAACCAGCCGGTCGTCGGCGTGACCTGGCATATGTGCAATGACTTCTGCACCTGGCTCAGTGACCAACTCGGTGTGACCGTGCGCCTGCCGACTGAGGAGGAATGGGAAGCGACCGCGCGCGGCGGCGACACCTGGCGCTACCCCTGGGGCGACGAGTGGCACAACGACCGCGCGGCGACCGCGGAGGACGAGGAGACACGCGGCACACGCTACACGGTGCCGGTCGGCTGCTATCCGTCCGGCGCGGCGCCGTATGGCGCGCTCGACATGGCAGGGAATGTTTGGGAGTGGACCGCGAGTGTGTGGCAATCCTACCCCGACGCGCAGAAACCCTTCACAGATGACGATCTTCGCGTGTTGCGAGGTGGGGGTCAGAGCGATAGCCGAAAACGTGTACGCTGCGGGGCGCGGAACTGGGTCAACCCGCGCGACGACAACGACTTCAACGGTTTTCGGGTCGTGGTGGCCCCTCGCCTCGCACATTAGTGCTGGTTTCTGCTTTCTGAATACTGTTTTCTGCATCACTGAAGTGTAAAGTCTTTTGGGTTGCGACTCGTGTGAGAAGGTTTGGGATGTCCCTCCCAACCGCGCGCAGCGCGAATCGCGTATTTTTAAGCGAGGCAGTATGGCCAAAACCTACCGCCATCTCTGGCCCCAGCTCGCGAGCTTCGAGAACCTCTGGCTGGCCTACCTGGCGGCGCGGCGTGGCAAGCGCGCCCGCCCGGCTGTCGCCGCCTACGACCTCGACGCCGAGACACGCCTACTGCGCCTCCAGGAGCGGCTGGAGGCCGGCGAGTACGCGCCGGGCGCCTACCGCACCTTCGTCATCCGCGAGTGGAAGCGCCGGGTCGTCTCGGCCGCGCCCTTCGAGGACCGCATCGTTCACCATGCGTTGTGCAACGTGATCGAGCCGATCTGGGAGGCCCGCTTCATCCACGACACCTACGCCTGCCGGGTGGGCAAGGGCACGCTCGCCGCGCTCCAGGCCGCCGACGAGGCGCTGCACGAGCTGCGCGTGCTGCTGCGCCAGGGCCAGGCGCTCCAGCTGCTGACACTGGGCCAGTACGAGCATGTCGCGCGCCTGCTCGACGAGGTCGGGCGGCTGATCGGCGGCTGGCGCAAATCGCTCGCTCGCGCCGCCACCGGAGGCATGCGCAGTGAGCAGCAAGCGATGGAAGACGAATGATGTATGGTGCGTTGGAACGTTCGAACGTTCTAACGTTTCAACGTTCCAACGCACACTGGTGTACAATAGCCCTGGGCCTGTCGAGACGGCGCACCCGGTTCCTGCCTGGCGCCAAACGCTGCGGGGCGCGGAACAGGAACAACCCGAACAACGACAACAACAACAACGGTTTTCGAGTCGTGGTGGCCCATCGCTGGCATAGAAATCTGTAGGGGGTAGATCCGCGTATTTACCCACCCCGCCGATGCATCCTGATGCTGGTTCGCCCCATCAGGCGGCGACACTGCGAGCGAGTACGACAGTTGGGGCAGACCTGGTGTCTGCCCTGTGTCCTGGCTCTTCGGAGCCGAAGACCGCGCCGCCCCGCTGGGCTGGTAGCAGCGCTCCTTGTGGGCGCTGCGAAGGTCCGGCGGGGCGGCAACCCTCAGCGAGAACGGCATGAGCGACGACATTGCCACCAAGATTGCTGAATTGGAAGCGACCTTGCGGATGCCAGGGCTGCCTGCCGCAGCGCGCGAAGCGGTGGAACAACAGCTAGACGCTCTGCGCGGCCAGATTACACAGCAGCAATCCGGCGGCGCCAACCTCGGCGTGGGCAATACTATCGGGCAGACCGGCGATATCGTCGCGAGCGACCAGACCCGCGGCGTGGTCGACAACCATGGCCGTATCAACGGCGTCGCGGTCGGCGTCAACCTAGGGCGGATCGTCTACGGACGTGATATCGAGGAGGACGAGCGGCAGCGGCTGGCTTGGTATCTCGATAGCCTGGCGAACAAGTTGTATCGCCTGCCGTTGCGCGGTCTGGAGCAACGGCTCGACCAGGGCGATGGGATGGCCTTGCCGCATGTCTACGTGATGTTGGCGACGACCTGTAGAGCTGAATATGTTCGCGGGCCCGCAGGCTTAATACGCCAATTCTTTACAGACGACCTGCTAACGACATTTAAAGATGAGTTTAGCCCTGACTTAGTCTTGCCTTCGCAGGCACTTTTTAAGGATAGTAGTCTCTTCATTGAAAGTTATGAAGACTTCGAAGTTATCCTATCCCAAGCTTTACTTGCAACACAAGCAGTGCACAATCATCCTCACCTCATCTTGGTTGGCGACCCTGGCGGCGGCAAATCGACTTTTGTTCGCCATCTAGCCTGGGCGCTGGCCTGGCGTGGCCTTGATCATGACGGTCAGGCGCCCGCGCTGCTCGGCTGGCCCGACGATCTCCGCTACTTGCCGCTGTTGTTGCCGCTGCGCTCGCTCGCCGGCGCGATCGTCGCACACGGGGAGCAGCCTGCCGTGGTGACGGCCGCGCTGAGCGCCGAGTTGGCCGCGGCCTACACTGTGCGCGAGGCCGAGGCGCTTGTTGAGCAGGCGCTGCACAGCGGAGCGGCGCTGCTGCTCTTCGATGGCCTCGATGAGGTGCCGCTCGAAAGCGTGCCCGGTCGCTCTACCGATCGTCACACGGTACTGGGGTATGGCAACGATTCGTGAAACCAACAGCCACAGAACATAACGTAGCAAAGCTGTGCCGAAAAGTGGTAGTAGCGAGGCAGTTTTCGACCAGATAGAGCATGTTAGCGATTGAGTTGGCCGGTTATCCAACCGAAAACTCAGCCGCTAACACAGCTCGAGCGCTACTATAGACCCTCAATCAGGTAAAAATCTGATCATTATGTTCTGTGGCCCACCGATGTAGGAATCGTTGCCATACCCCAGAAACGCCTCCGTGAGCTCGTAGGTACGCGCTACGCCAGCATCCTGGGCACAGAGGTGCGTGAGATAGAAGCGCTCCAGTTCCTTGCGTTGTGGGTCCGGACGGAGCATCGTGCTAAGGACATCCCGTGCGGCAGGACCGCGACGACGCGTAAATGGCGATGCTTCGCGGCCGACGGCATACCCCTCCTGCCCATCCTGCCGCAACTCACCAATCAAGCGGGTCACAGTGCGGCGCGACCCCCTGTAGCCCTGGTCGTGGATCTCGCGCCACAATCGGGTGCTGTTGTGGCAGCCCTCCTGCCAGCGGCGGCGCAGATAGGCTTCGTAGGCGGCCAGCACACGATCCTGCCGCCGTCGCTGGTGGACGCGCCGTGTAGGTGGGTGGCTCATACGCAGATAGTCATACACTGTCTTGCGACTGAGAGCGACCTGCCGTGCAATCTCAGCCACGCTCTCGCCCTGTGCTTGCAAGTGATGTACTCGCTCGTAGGCGGCAATGCGCTGCTGCAATCGCTTTTGGCTGATGGCATCCTGGCGCTGCTGCCAGTGCTGCCTTCGGCGCTGCTGGTTGGTTGCCGCCATTCGGTCTTCCGCGGTCGCTCGACTATCCGCTGGCAGTGGTAGCTGTTGGCGGGCGGTGTTCTCTGCTGCTGCCTGGAGGTGGACGCGCTGCTGCAGCAGATACGGGATCAGTGCATCGCCAAGGTTCTGCGCCAAATGGAAGCGGTCGGCTACCTGAACAGCCGTGGGCGCACCCTCGCGAGCACCCTGCGCATACGGACCAAAACGGTCACGACAGACGATCCGCACCGAGGGATGCTGGAGCAACCAAGCCGACACTGTCTCGACGGAGCGATCGGGCAGCAGATCGAGCACCCGGTGAGTTTCTAAATCGGTGATTATCGTGCCATAGTGGTGACCACGCCGCCAGGCCCACTCGTCGAGGCCGATTGCGTAGGGCTACCGATAGCTGGTTGTGGTGTCGCACGAATCAGTCGGAGGAGAGTCGCGGGGCTAGTGGGCAGGCGTTGCTGCCTACTCCGGCGAGCTCCGGCATTGCCGCCAAGCGCCAAGCCGATCGCTCGCAATTCAGCACCGGCTCGGGTCGTGCGTCGGGCGAAGGGTTGGGTCACATGCGCGAGCCGCTCCGCAAAGATCTGCTGGGCACATGCTGGATTGGCGCAGCGAAAGCGGCGGACGGTCAGCCGGTAGCAGACCCGCTGGTCGCCCCAAGGCAGGTCAGCTAAGGTACGAATGTAGCGACTACGCACGCGCGATGATGGGTTCTGGCAGGAGCGACACGAACTGGTCGGCGTCGTCGCGATCAGAGAAAGGGTAATTTGCTGATCGGTGTAGGTGAGATCAGTACAGTGGAGGGTCGCTCTCTCGGGCAACAAATGACGGAAGAGCGCCAGCAGTTGTGCATCAGCTACGAAAGTTGGTTCAGTTGTCATCATCAAAGGTAACACATACGGACGGAATTCCTCATGTGTCGTATATCATCTGGCCGCCGCTACCGCAGTGCGATGCGCAAACACACGATCTTTACAAATTACCTACCTCCTAATTATCATAATTGGAACGTAGGTAATTTGTAGATTATCATCTCTAATGGCTTAGAGAGCTTCTTGATGCTCTTAATCAGGGAATTTGCAAAAGATACATATAGAGAATATAATAATGTTCCTATGTATCTTCGGACGTGCCATGTTTATCGATCGCCAGGCCGAGCTTGAGTTCCTTCAGAATATGCTGACCCGCACGCGCCCTGGACCAGGACAGCTAATCCTGCTGTATGGTCGGCGGCGAGTGGGCAAGACGGCGCTGCTGCGCTACTGGGCCGAAGGGAGCGGGTTGCCGTGGACCTACTGGATGGCGCAGCGCGAGCCGGCGCTCCTACAGCGGCGCCGGCTGACTGCGGCGTTGTTGGGACGCAGCCTAGCAGCGACCGACACGCCGACCTTTGATAGCTGGCCGGATCTGTGGGACGCGGCGGCGCGCATCCTGGGTGGCCAGCGCCACATTCTGATGCTCGACGAGTTGCCGTATGCGGCCGAGGCCGACCCGGCCATGCTTTCGGCGCTACAGTACACTTGGGACACCCACTTTCAAAATTCCCAGGTGATTCTAGCACTGTGCGGATCGCATGTGCGGTCGATGGAAGCGCTGCTGGCGCGCCAGTCGCCGCTGTTCGGCCGCATGACCGGGCAGTGGCACCTCCAGCCCCTGCCGTTCGGGACGTTGCGCGAATTCTTCCCCAATTGGGCACCCGACGAGCAGGTAGCTACATATGCGATTCTCGGCGGCGTGCCTGCATACCTGGCCTGGTTCGAGACGAATTGGTCGCTCACCGAGAACATCCGGCATCAGATGCTGCGGCCGGGCAGCCTGGCGTTGGCGGAGGTCGAGTTTCTACTCTACGACGACGTTCGCGAGCCGCGCAGCTACTTAAACATTCTGCAAGCGATCGGCAATGGCGCGCACGCGCTTTCGGAGATTGCCAACGCGACGTTGATCGCGACGACGAACCTGACGACCTACCTGGCCCAACTCCAGGAGCTGCGACTGGTCGAGCGACGGCTACCGGCGACCGTGCCGCCGGCGCTGCGGCAGCGCTCGAAGCAGGGACGCTACCACTTGACCGATCCATTCCACCGGTTCTACTTTCGGTTCTTGCAGCCGAACCAGGCCGAGATCAGCTATCAGCCGGATCGGGTGCTGCCACTGATCCAGCAAGGGCTGCGGGCGTTTGTGGGGCAAACGGCCTGGGAGGAGTTGGCGCGCCAATGGGTATGGCGACGCGGGATGGAGCGCGCACTGCCATTCGCGCCGGAGGTGATTGGCAGCCACTGGAGCCGCACGGTCCAAGCGGATGTGGTGGCGATTAACTGGAAGACACGGGCGATCTTTATTGGGGAGTGCAAGTGGGGCGACGCGGCGGTCGACCGGCAGACGGTGCGCGACCTGATCGAACGGATGGTCCCGCTCACCGTCGCCGACCTGCCGGATCACGGCGCAGGCTGGCAAGTCTACCCAGCGCTGTTCGCCCGCGTGGGAGCGACGCCAGCGGCGCGCAAGACGCTGGAAGCGGCTGGGGGAATACTCATCGATCTGCAGATGCTGTTCGAGGATCTGGCAGAGACCCATTAGAATTGCAGATTGTAGATTGCAGATTGGAAGGCAATCCGCATGTCGATTGCCGCATCCACAAAATGGGAGCCTGCCAAGGCATAGTACGTCGCCGATGATTTACCGATGCTTAGGCGATTGCACTACGATGATTGATCGCGTATACTCTGATCAAACATCTTTTTGACAGGAGCCTATGATGCAAGCGACAGACATGCCGGTCACCCGGCCGCTCGAATACTATCGGCAGGAGCGCGTGCTGACGGTCGCGGAGTTCGCCAAGTTTCTCGGCATCACGGAGCAGACGTACCGGCGGCTGCTGAGAGCGCCAGAGAAGGTGCGGATGGAGACAAGGAGGCAGGTGCTTGCAGCGCTCGACTTGCCCTCACCGCATTATGTGCGTGAGCTAGCCCCCAGTCCGACGCCGGAGATGGTGACGGATGCGCTGGCCGCTTACGCAGAGGCTAACCGCGCGGGCTGGATAGCCTACGACCCAGAGACGCTTGCGCCGACTGGTGAGGTGTTTGATGGTGCGGGCAACCTCCTGCACAGCTCTGATCCGAAAGCGAGCTGAATGGTGCAACCGCTCATCTGGGCCAGAGTGGTGCTCGGCCCGCGCGCTGACGCTGTTTATCGGCGGATGAACGACGCTGAGCGAGCGCGCTTCGATCGGATTATATCAGTCATCAAGCATGCCCCGGAGGACGGGAAATTCTATGCACTGGCGCCGGACAACACGCGACTACTCCAGATGACAGGCGCGAATATGCACGTCATCTATGCCGTGAAGTACTGGCCTATCGGCCGCGTGCTGCTGATCGTGACCATTGAAATCCGGGATTGGGAACCCCGAGAACCGTGAATCTGCACATCTGCGGCAGGGTGCGGATGTCCCCTTACCCATCCCAAGCCTGGTATGGGCGGCTACGGGAGCGGCGCGACGTGGAAATTCTATCGCAAATAATTATGTTCGGCGTCCTCGCCTGCGTCGATCGACCTCGACTGCACGCTGTTCGGTGGCGCGCCGACGGAGGAGACCATCACAAACCGGGGGCTACGCTGCCTGCCGCTGTAGAACCTCTCTTTTTTCCATCGATGGATACCAGCGTTCAAAGGTCGCTCGCAGATCGTCGTTCAACACCTGAGAACGCACCTGGAGCAGCAGATGCGCTCCCTGCTTGGGAAAAGCGCATCTGCTGTTTCTTGACCATCCGCTTACTCACCACTTGGTTGACGG
>WNFU01001960.1_pt1 | contig 28564 bp, 23 predicted proteins | sample 5400121 | NCBI WGS metagenome assembly WNFU01 (sample SAMN13153360, study PRJNA577476) | soil metagenome | isolation source: 100 cm soil or saprolite under grassland replicate 1 | place: USA:California | collected 2016-06-15 | reverse complement strand
GGAAGCTTGGCTTTGGTCGCACCTGGCGAAACGACACCCAAACATGCCACAATCCATGGATTAGAGGTAGAGGGAATCGGTTTGCGATATGTTCAAGTAACAAAGGATTCGAATGAAATCTGTGGATTGGGCCCAACGCATATCAAGGGAATTGCCACCTTTGATAACCCTGCGATATTCCGACTCAAGCGTAATCCCGAGGACACAATCCGCGTGACAACCAATACTGGGTTTTCGCTCACCGATCAATGGCTCAACGGACAGGCTCGCCGCATTGAAGCCTTGACATTGGATTATCAATGGCAGGATGTGACGGCTCAATGTCAACCAGATTCCATTCCAACTCAACTAGTCCAGGAATGGTCAGACCGCAACCAGCGGACGTTAGTGGACTTTCGGATCAGCGTATGAACCATGCTCTTGATTTGACGGTCATGATGTATCACTACATCCGCGATCCGGGCGATGCGGCGGAGGCAGGTTCTGGGATTCCTGGAATGTCTGTCAAGACGTTCGAATCGCAATTGGATAAGCTATCCCAACAACATACCTTCGTCACATGGCCGGATGTGCGCATGGCTTTACAGGAAAAGAAGCCATTGCCAAGCTCGGCGTGTCTGCTGACGTTTGATGATGGGGTTTGCGATCACTATCTCAACGCCTTCAGGATTCTGCATCAGCGAAATCTTTCTGGCTTGTTCTTTGTGATGGACCGCTGCGACAGTGAGGGATTCATTCTCGCTCACAAGATCCATTTTTTGCTGGCAAAGTTAGGTCTCGCTGGATTGCGTGAGGCGATTTTGGAGAAGTTGAATTCCTTGCAGAAAGAACAGTTCGTACAAGCTGAGAAAAAATATAAATTGAAGTATCCGCCAGTCTCGCCCGATAGGCGAATCAACTTGCTGAAAGCTGTCCTGCAGCGTGATTTATCGGCTGAGGTCGATCCTGTTCTAAGTGATTTGTTTGAGACACATGTTGGCGCAGAGAAGGAGACTGCCAAAAACTATTATCTCAATCCTGAACAAATCCACGCAATGGCCGCAGGCGGAATGCACTTTGGTGGGCACAGCCGCAGCCATCCCTGGTTCGATTGGATCGATGTCGAGGCGCGGACGGCGGAGATCAAAGCCTCTGCTGCTTGGGTTCAACAATTCGAGTCGGGACCATGGGCATTCGCTTATCCTTATGGCGGCTTGTCGGAAGATTCGCCAACTCTGCTCAAAGAACATGGTTTTATTGCCGCATTCACGACCCAGACACAACTTCGCCACACCCATCCGTATTTCATAGGCAGGCTCGACGGCGAGGAAATGGCACAGGACGGTTCCATCTATGACTGAAATGGGCCCTGTCCGTTTTGGAATTATTGGATGTGGAAGCGCTTCCATTCCGGTTTGTGAAGCCATCGTCGCTTCACCTCTCGCGGACCTGGCAGCCGTGTACGATGTGAACCATGATTTGGCAAATGATCTCAGTGGACGGTTCCATGTGCGAGCGATGGAAACGTTGGATGAGTTGCTGACCGAGCCAACCGTGGATACTGTCTATATCGCCGTGCCGCATGATCTTCTCGCACCGCTGACACAACAGACTCTGGAAGCGGGCAAACATGCGCTGACCGAAAAACCGCTGGCGATCTCCTTGGAAGAAGTTGATCAACTGATCAAACTAGCAGCCGAACGGCAGTTAACTTTGGGAGTTTTCTATGAAATGCGATATGCACCAGCGCATGCCCTGGCACGTGAATTCATTCAAGCGGGTGCCATTGGAAATATTGTCGGCATTCAGATCCAGACTCTGATCGATAAACCTCTTGCGTATTGGCAGTCCGGTTATAGCGGAAGATCGCTCAATCCCTGGCGAGGGATCAAGGCTCAGGCTGGGGGCGGAGTCCTTTTGATGAATACCAGCCATCTCTTGGATGCACTGCGATATGTAACGGGTCTACACGTGACCAGCGTCTCTGCTGAGATTGGAACCCTGGTAGCGGATGTGGAAGTAGAAGATATGGCAACCGCAACCTTACGATTCAACAATGGAGCCATAGGGAGCCTGATTGCCGGAGCCCACATCAGCGGCGCGCATAACGAAGAGTGTTGCTGCGTCTACGGTACGGAAGGTCAGATCCGTTTGCCTGACCCCTATGGGTCTGATCCGCTGCAGTTTTACTTGAGGAGAGATTGGAGTGAGTTCACCGCCGAGCAATGGCATTCCATTCCTTTAGAACCCGTTCTTGTTTATCAAAAAGCGATTGAGGATTTCGCCCAAGGAGTGGCAACAAAAGGATGTGTCCCCATTTCTGCCCAGGATGCGCGGCAGGTGCTGGCAGTTGTGTTGGCGATCTACCAATCTGCTGCCGAGAAAAGAACCATACTAATTTCTTGAAATGAGGTAACGATGCAGGATATTGACTTACGCGGAATTATCCCAGCCATTGTGACTCCCATGACGAATGAGGGCGCACTAGATTTGCCCGCACTGCGACGCTATGTACAGTGGCTGGCGGAACAGGGACCTGTTGCTCTGGCTGTGAATGTGGACACCGGCGAAGGTCCCCATCTCACCGCTGACGAAAAACGACAAACCCTGGAGACAGTGGCAGAGACTGTAGCAGGCAAATGCAAAGTCATTGGAGGGGTAGCCGGACCATCCACGGCGCAGGGAGTAGCCAATGCACGCGCCGCCCAGTCCGCCGGAGCCGACGCTCTTCTTATCTTTCCAATCTCTGCGTTTTTAGGTCAACCTCTCAATCCGGAAGTCCCGTATCGCTATCATGCTGCGATCGCTGAAGCTGTTGATTTGCCGCTAATTCTTTTTCAACTACAGCCTGCACTGGGAGGGGTACTATTCACAACAGAAATACTACACAAGCTCATTACCATTCCGACTGTGGCTGCCATTAAAGAAGCCTCATTCGACGCCATGCGTTTCTTGCAGGTGAAAGCCGCGTTGGAATCCGCCAGTCGAAAAATTACCTTTCTCACTGGCAACGATAACTTTATCTGTGAGAGTTTTATTTTGGGTGCGGAGGGAGCCTTGCTTGGCTTTAGTACATTGGGAACAAGGGAACAAGTGAGCATGTTGGCTGCGATCCGCCGCGGCGACATCGCTGAAGCTCGAGAATTAGGTTCTCGCCTTCAGCCGTTGGCGGATGTCATTTTCGCTCCCCCAATCACGGATTACCGGGCGCGTACGAAAGAGGCATTGAAGATGTTGGGAGTTTTGGAAAACACGACGGTGCGCCCGCCTCTTCTGCCAATCCCGGAGTCTGAGCTTGAAACGATTCGAAACGCGTTGCAAAATGCCGGATTGCTGCTATCTCCAGTGAGCAGATAAGGAGAGAGACTCAAGGTCTTTGGCAAAGTGTACTTGAGTCTCTCTGATAAGGAAACCGGAACATGTCCATTGAGGTGATAGGCTTGGCCTGTCTTTCCACCTCTAGAAGACGACCTGTTCCAGCCAAGTTCAATTGTAGCAGAGGAACCAGATAACAAACCACCGTATTGAGGTGTAACAGGCATTGAAAGGAGATTCTGGCCACATATAGGTATTACTGAATCGATCGTTGTTAGTGTCACTCTTTATTCTTATGACACGGAGGAGTAAACATGAAATCGCAGATTCGAATCGCGTTCGTTTTGGTGGTTCTTTGCAGTATCTTCTTAACCCAATGTGCACCCCAAGTGGCAGCGACTCCAGAACGCGTAGTGGAAACACAGATCGTGGTGGCGACCCAACAAGTGGAAGTCGTTGTGACCGCCACCCCCGCGCCCGCCTCGGGAGAAGTGAAAGTGCTGCTCATCGGCAAACCGGATGAAGACAGCATTGATCCGGTAAGTGGCGCAAACATCCCTGGCGTTCAGCAACTCAAGGATATGTTTGCGGCTGAACATCCCGAAATTGATATGCAGATCATCAACATCCCCTGGGGTTCCGGTGCAACTGGCTACGGTCCCAAGACCGAGTCCATGATTCAGGCGCAGGAAGCCTGTGTATATCTGATGCCTGGTGCATTCCAATATGGGCGCCGCGGTTATCTGGAGAACCTGGATCCCTGGATCAAAAATGATCCCACCTTTAAGGATGTGTGGCCAGGGGATTATCTTGAGCAATGGCGTGGCTGGGGACCAGGCAATCCAGATAATCAATGGGCATTGCCATACAGTGGAGGCAATCGCGTGATCCACTATGATGCTGTGCTCTTCGATCAATGGGGCGTGGAACCATTGAGCCAGCATCCCACGCTCGACGAAATTGAAGAAAAAGCCAAAGCCATGACCGGTATAAACCCGGTAACCGGCGAGCAGAACTACGGCTATTGGTATCAGGGCAAATACATCAACTGGCAATTCCAAGCCATTGCTCATGCCCTCGGCGCAACCTGGGGCAAAGTGAATGAGGATGGGACCTGGACCATCAATTGGGATACCCCCGAATATTTACAAGCGTTGGAATGGCTGGTCATGATGTCCAAGTATGCGCCTCCCGGTGCGTTAGCGGCAGATGCCATGCCGGAAGGCTTCCTCACCGATCAGAACGTGGTCGCGATCATCCCTGAAGGCGAGACTGGTTACTATCTCACCCCGTTCGTCAACGATCCAAAATTGAACGAACGCTTCCGCACCACCTACAATCTGCAAGGACCCGACGGGAAGGGTGGCTTGTTCATCGCTGATCCAGTCGCGATGGCGGCCAGTTGCCCGAACAAAGCCGCGGCTTGGGAAGTGATGAAGTGGTTGACGATGAGCCCCGAATCACAAAAGTACAACTTTGACTCGGGTGGGAATCTGCCCGTCATCGAGGGCGCAGCGGAAGCCATCCCCGCAATTGGCTCCCTGGTTGATGCAGATGCAATATTGAACCAGAATGCCTTTGCCGAGATCCGCTACCCGTGGGCTTCTGCACAACCTCGCTTCTCCTTGCAAGCGGCGATTGAGGCAGCCATCGCAGGGACGCTATCGCCCAAGCAGGCATTGGAACAAGCTCAGAAGGAAACCGAGGATTGGCTGGCACAGCAAGTAGCCACGCCAACTCCTTAACGAAACAGTTCTACTCACGGACTACGCACTGCATGTTGTTGTGCAGTGCGTAGTCCAACCTGAGGACGCTATGTTAAAAAAACTTCGTAAGAGTCTGATCTGGTATGTCTTTATCGCACCGACATTTTTCTTGTACGCTCTTTTTGTTGCATATCCCACCTTCGAGACGTTCCGGTTAAGCTTCTTTCACGAAGTGGCAACGCGCCAGGAATTTATCGGAGCGTTACATTATGTGCGTTTGCTCAGCAATCAGGTTTTTCTGGCTGCTTTGCTCAACACGGCCTTTCTTGGCATTATCTTCCTCATGATCATCATCCCGCTTTCCCTTGTCATGGCTTCGCTGCTCAACAATTTGCGAGTGTGGCCGAATCTTTTCAAAGCAATTTACTTCCTGCCTCAAATTACATCGACGGTCGCTGTCGCTCTGGTCTTTAGTTTTGTCTTCCAGCCAAATTGGGGGTTGGTCAATGGTTTGCTTCGTCAGTTAGGCGTAAATCCATTGCCTCTCTGGCTGGCAGAGCCGCGTTATGTGCTAACAGGTTCGCGTGCGGCTGTCACCATCCTTGCCGTATGGGTTGCCCTGGGATATTACATGCTCATTTTCCAGGCGGGATTGCAAGCCGTGCCAGCCGAACTCTATGACGCAGCCGTTGTGGATGGCGCCGGACCTTTGCAGACTTGGTGGTTGATCACCATCCCCAGCCTACGTCCCACCTTCATTTTTCTCTTGATTACCGGGACGATCGATGCCATGTCGCGCTTTAGTGACCTTTGGACGTTGGGTGGGCCCGCGGGGACACCCGCTCGATCGCTGCAAACGATTGTGCTCTACATGTACCAGACGGCTTTCGAGAGCAATGACTTCAATCTCGCCTCTGCTTCGGCGGTCATTTTGTTTGTCGTTGTGCTCATCCTTACGATGGTGAATTTCCGCTCCTTTCTCCAGCGGGAGTTTTCCAGCCAATCAGGAGCGTGACGATGGCTTCAACATCTGAGAGCATCTCCCCGGCACGTCCCATAGGGATCTTGCGCGGCCTGTTGAGTTCACAGCGTAACTTTAAACGCGTGCAGCAGATCATCATTTTTATCATCATGGCGATTGGGGCGATCGCCATGATCGCGCCCTTTGAGTGGATGCTGGCAACGTCATTCTCCCGCTCTGCCAATGTTGCCATGCCTCGCATCCCGCGATTTTGGCCGTCTGATCCCAGCATCTTCAACTATAAAGTTGCAATCACGAATCTGCCCTTAGTGCGCTATTACCTCAACAGCTTAATTGTCACGACGACGTCCACCCTGGGCTACCTTTTCTTTAGCTCTCTGACTGGCTACGCCTTTGCGAAAGGACGTTTTGTCGGCAAATCCGTCCTTTTTATCATCCTGCTCACCACGCTGATGATCCCTTTTGAAATCCGAATGATCCCCATGTATCTGTTGATGCGCCAGTTACATTTGAGTGATACCTATGCGGCTCTGATCCTGCCGTTTATCACCGGCGGTTTTGGCACGTTCCTCATGCGCCAATATATCAGTGCGATTCCGGATGAATTGATCGACGCCGCACGGATCGATGGGGCGAGCGAACTGACCATTTACGCGCGAATTGTCTTGCCTTTATGTGGTCCCGCTCTGGCGGCACTGACCGTGCTCAGCGCCCTCTGGCGTTGGAATGATGTTCTCTGGCCCTTATTAGTCATCTCAGATAGAAGCCTGTATACCATCACATTTGGTTTAGCGATTGCAGGTCGCTCACAGGGAATCTTTACCGGTGTGGCGCTCGCGACCTCCGCCATTGCAATATTGCCCCTCATGATCCTCTATCTATTCTTACAGCGCTATATCATTAAAGGCATCATGCTGACTGGGCTAAAAGGCTGAGTATGACGGATCGCGCTGATCTATTGAACAAGGTGTTGTATGAAGCTACGATTTGATCCTGGTAACCTCGCTGATTTCAAAACACAAATCCGAGGGATTCCCGGTTACCCATCTGGGGAAGAGCTGCCGGTCAAGGAAATGATCTTTGAATCCGGTGCTCTCTGGCGTCTGCCAGATCTGTTATTGAGCGCGGGAATAAAACCTGAGGGACCCTTATTCGTCGTCATGGATCGAACGCCGATGCAGCGCGAGGGGAAGCCGCTCAAGGAACTCATCCTCCAGGTTCTGGATAATGCAGGCTGGCAAGCTGAAGTGATTTGGTTGGAGCCGGATCGTACCGGGCAGGTCCACACGGATTTTGTTCAGATCAATTCCGTAAAGGCACGTTTGCAAACAAGCTCGGCCGTCTTGTCTGTCGGTTCGGGGACGGTCACCGATATTGCTAAGCATGCCTGTTACGTTTATCAACAGGAAGAAAACGGCCAGCCTCTGCCTTTTGTGGTCTACCAAACGGCGAACAGTGTTAGTGCCTATACCTCGAATATGGCTCCTACTTTTGTCGATGGGGTCAAACGCACATTGCCTTCCCGCTATCCAGATGTGCTGATCTGTGACCTGGAAACTTTGCGTGACGCGCCCCACTCCATGACAGTGGCAGGCGTTGGCGATTTGCTGGCAGCCTTTGGTAGTTATGCAGACTGGTGGCTGGCGTATCGCCTGGGGCTTGACTCCACTTACACGGAGTTCGCTCAAACTCTTATGGGTCCGTTGGATGAAATTTTTATGGAACAGGCCGAAGGGCTGCAGGCAGGCATGCTCGAAAGCACAGCTGTGCTGGCAAAACTGATCGCGCTGGGTGGCTTGGCAATGTCGCTTTCGCATGCCACGGCACCGCTTTCAGGGTTTGAGCATGTCATGTCACATGTTCTGGATCTCGTTGCGGAACAAAAGCAGCGACCCCTGGCACAACATGGGACGCAGGTGGCCTTGGCAACTCTTCTCACAACGGGCGCCTATCAAACATTCCTGAATGAGTTTGAGCCAGCTGAGGTCAATGTAGAAAATTGCTATCCGACTGAAGCGCAGATGAAGAGGCGTATCGAAGCGGCTTTCCATCCACTGGACGCGACTGGGCGCGTGGCTGCCGAGTGCTGGTCTGACTATAAGATCAAATTAGAAGCCTGGCACGCTCATCGCGCCGACTTCGAGGCTGCACTGCGTGATTGGCCCGCCATTTGCGCGCAACTGCGTTCGCTTGTCAAACCGCCGGAAGTTGCCGCGAACATTTTGCATGCCGTCTCATCGCCAGCACGCTTTGAAGATCTAGTACCTTCACCAACTGAGTCTGAAGTCCAATTTGCATTTCGGAACGCCCCTCTGATCCGACATCGGTTCACATTGGGCGATTTGTTCGTGTTTTCAAATTGGGATCAGGAAACATTGTGGGCACAGGCGAATAAAAAATTTTGATAAAGGGAATCAAAACATGCAATCCCAACACCTCAAACCAGAACTGATCGTGATGCTCACGCACCATGATAAGACCGTTCCGAATGCATTGGAACTATTTCAGCGCACCAAAGAGTATCCCATCACGCATTGGGGTTTCAAGGATGTGGGACTATCCCCGGATGAGATGCAGAGCGTGGTCACTGCCATGAAGGAGGCCGGGAAAACCACCTTTCTCGAAGTAGTGAGTCTTTCGGAAGAAGAAGGCTTGCGCGGCGCACACCTGGCAGTGGAGTTAGGCTTCGATATTCTGATGGGAACGGTGTTTTATCCTTCCATTGCAGAATATCTAAAGGATAAACCCGTGCGTTACTATCCCTTTCCGGGCCATGTCCATAGCCACCCAAGCATCCTGGATGGGGAGATCGATGAAATTGTCGCCCATGCTTCTGAACTGGAAGGCTATGGCGTGCATGGTTTGGATCTGCTTACGTATCGTTATAACGGCGAAGCTGCCCGTCTGCTCAAGCAAGTCGTCGAGTCAACGAACGTGCCCATTGTATCTGCAGGCAGTATCGCTTCCTTTGAGCGGATCAACGAGGTTTGGGAGGCAGGGGCATGGGGCTTCACCATCGGCTCCGCATTCTTTGACAAACAGTTTGTGCCAGATGGCTCTTTTGAAGAGAACGTACTGGCTGTCTGCAATTGGCTGGAGGCACAATAAGCCATGGATTACGTGATCGGTTGTGATGTCGGTTCCCAGGGGACGAAGGCGATCCTGCTTTCCGTCACAGGTCAGGTCGCAGGGGAAGCCTACGAAGGCTATTCGATTGACTACCCTCATCCACTGTGGGCTGAACAACCTGTGGAGCGTTGGCTGGAGGCGCTCACCCTTGCCGTCCGGCGATTGCTTTCTGAAAGTGGAGTCTCAGCCAACAAGGTTCGTGCGCTGAGTCTGGCGACCCAGGTGGATGGCGTGATTCCGATCGACGCAAGTGGACAGCCTTTGCACCCTGCCATCATCTGGATGGACCGCCGGGCGAGTGCTCAATGTGAACGTGTGCGGCAGGGACTTGACGAAGAAAAAATCTTTCAGCTCACTGGACTCAATTTGGATGCGACTCACGTCGCGCCCAAGATCCGTTGGCTTGCAGACGAGCAACCAGAGATCTATGAGCGGGCTGTCTACTTTCTCCTGCCGGGCAGCTATATGGCGTATGCCCTGACCGGTGAATTGGGCGTGGATTACTCCAATGCTTCCTCCACCTTGCTGCTGGATGTGTACACAAAAACCTGGTCGCAGAGCATGGCGGAGGCGTTTGGCATTGACCTGAAAAAGCTGGCACCCCTCGGTGCGGGGACTGCTTCTCTGGGGAAACTTCGCCCAACTCTGGCGGAGAGCCTCGGGCTGAGCGAGGAAACTCTGGTGATGATCGGCTGCGGCGATGAACATGCAGCCTGTCTGGGAGCCGGCGTGTCACAGCCTGGTATCGTGGGTGATATTGCTGGAACGGCGGAACCGGTCTGCGCGGCCAGCTCGGAACCAGCCTTCGATCCGACCCGCCTGGTGGAAACCCATTGCCACGCCGACCCTGACCTCTGGCTCTTGGAAAATCCGGGGTTTGTCTCTGGTGGCAACGTTCGCTGGTTTCGTGATCAGTTTGCAAAAGGAGAGACGTATGCGGCCCTCGACGCGGAAGCCGCGCAGGTTCCGCCGGGTGCCGAAGCATTGACGTTCCTGCCCAGCCTGATGGGCGCCATGGCTCCCACCTGGAATGAATCGGCGCGGGGCACATTTGCCGGTTTTACGCTGGCACACAACCGGGGTCATTTCTTCCGGGCATTGCTGGAAGGGTCAGCTTATGCCGTACGTGACATTACGACACAAATGCAGGCTGCCGGGAGCGAATTGCGCGAACTTCGTGTGGTGGGCGGCGGGGCCAAAAGCCGGCTGTGGAATCAGATCAAAGCGGATGTGACTGGCTTGCAAGTGAACGTGCCCGAGATCACAGAGACAACCGCCCTGGGAGCCGCCTTCCTGGCATTGGTAGGGACCGGTGCGTATACCACGCTTTCGGAAGCGAGCGAACACATCGTCAAGATCCGAGAGTGCATCAACCCCGATCCGTCCGCGCAGTCCGCATATACGGAAGCCTATGAACGCTACCGGCAAACGTACTTTACATTATTGCCTGTCTTCGAAGAAGCCGCTAAGCGCACAGCCAGTTGATTTCGCTGGTCGAGTAGTCCCGCGTGATTGCGGCGGGACTACTCGACCAACGGATAACTTTTGTGAAAAATATTGGACACCTAGTTAAGCATCAATGAACAAATTTGATTCACTGGCACAGGTTCGTTGCTTTCTTTTGGATATGGATGGAACGTTCTATCTGGGGGAACGCTTGCTGGAGGGCGCTTTGGAATTCATTGACGTCTTGCATCAGCGGGGCTGCGAGTACTTATTCCTCACCAATAACTCATCCAAAGACAGCCAGCAATGTGTAGAAAAGATCACCCGCCTCGGGTTACCGGTTTCACGCGACAAAATCTTGACCTCCGGCGAAGCGACCGCCATGCACGTTCAAAGCGAGAAGCCTGGTGCGCGCGTTTACGTCGTGGGTACTTCCGCCCTCGAAAGTGAATTTCGTGAGCGCGGTTTTATCCTGACCGATGAAGCACCTGATTTCACTATCCTGGGATTCGACACAACCCTCACCTACGCCAAGCTGTGGAAGTTGTGTGACCTGGTCCGCGCCGGAGTTCCTTACATCGCCACGCACCCTGATTACAACTGTCCCACCGAGACCGGCTTCATGCCGGATATCGGTGCCACGATTGCGTTTGTGAGAGCCTCAGCAGGCCGCGAACCCGATCTGATCGTGGGCAAACCGAATCGCTTATTCGTCGAGAAAGCTGCCGAATGGACAGGCATCCCGGTCTCCGCTATGTGTATGATCGGGGATCGACTCTATACCGATATTGCGTTGGGAGAGACCGCTGGAATTCCCACCATCCTGGTTCTCAGCGGCGAAACGCAAGCCGACGAAGTGGCAGGCTCACCGCACCAGCCGAGTTATATATTCCAAAATCTCGGAGCCGTCGCTGAACATCTGATGAAGATGAACTCCGCAAAATAAAAACCGACTGCTTATCCAAGCTATTTACGATCTTTGATACCCCCGTTAGTTCTTTGTCTCTTCCTTCGCCTTCTCTGCAATCTTCTTGACCGCTACTCCCAATCCCGCCAGCGGATTCCCTAATGTTGCCACGACCACATCCAGGACATCAGGCGCCATGCGCGCAATGTTGCGGAAGCGACGCGACAGGAATCCCTCATCCATCTTTTCGTTTTTCTGCGCGGCTTCGGTGACGGTGGATTGAATCTCTTTGACCTCAGCCTTCAAATCTTCTTTATCGGCTGCAGGTGTTTCGGGGCGAGTTTCGATTTTGGCATAAAGATCATCGAATAACTGCTTGATCTCTAACGCGCTCAAGCCAGTGACGGTGTGATGCGTGGTGATATTCCCACCGGCGACGTTGACATTTCCGCTAATGTCGGAGATATTTCCTGTTCGTACGCTTGTTTGCTTACCTCTCACGTTCGCGCGTTTTTTATTTGGCATAGTTACCTCACGGGGTGGGTGTTAATATTGAAGTTGGCGTAGGACATACAAGTTTTTCGTGCAAATACGTTAGGCGCTCTGCACAGGTCAGTTCACGGGGCGATAACAGAGATTGAGCCAGCGCAAGCACATCTTCATAGTGCACCAGAAAGATACGCGCGGTACCATCTAAACTGGCAGTCAGCAGATATTTGCCATCCGGGCTGAAAGCAAGGTGAGCAATATCCTTGCTATGCCCAAGCAAATGGACGATCTCAGCGCCTGTGTCAGCATTCCATACGATGACCGTATGATCGCGGCTGGACGTTGCCACATAGGGATCGGTAGGGCTGAAGACGGCATCGGTCACTTCACGGGTGTGTCCTTTCAGGATGAGCAGCAATTGCCCGGTGTCCGTGTCCCAGATGCGTGCGGTACTGTCCACACTTGTTGTCACAATCCGTTTGCCGTCTGCGCTAAAGGCGGCGCTCGTCACGAGATCGCTATGCCCCGCCAGAACATGTAGCTGCTTTCCAGTTTGCACATCCCAAACCCTGGCTGTCCGGTCGGCGCTGGCAGTTACGGCTAACTTCCCATCGGGACTGAACATGCCGGTCCAAACACCATTCTTATGACCTTTGAATTGAACGAGTTGTTGTTTTGTTTTTACGTCCCAAATAATGGCGAGACCATCCCGGGCAGTGGTAATGATGCGTGTCCCATCGCGATTAAAGCGCGCATCACTGACGACATAATACATCGAAGTAGGAGAACCCTGAGCTTGGGATAGATATTGGTATTGATAGAGTTCTTCGCCGCTCGCAGCATCCCATAGTCGCCAGGTAGCATCATCACTCGATGTGATGATCTGCTTATCATCTGGGCTAAAATGCAAATGATTTGGCCGCCAGTACGGATACGCTTTTAATTCGCTTCCCGTCGCTGCCTCCCAAATCCGGATCATGCCATCCGAACCGGCGGTTGCGATCTTGCTTCCATCAGAACTATATGCAGCATCGATAAAATACCCGGCAGGCTCAATCAGCACGCGTTTGCGCCATTCTCCAATGTTCCAAATTCTTACCGTCTGGTCATCGCTTGCCGCAGCCAGATGATCTCCCGCGGGATCAAAAGCAACGCTATAAATGGCCCCGCTCTGCCCGCGCATGATCTCGAGCTCATTACCCGATTCAGTATCCCAGATGCGAACGGTCTGATCAGCACTGCCTGTTGCGACCTGGCTGCCATCCAATGGATTGAAAGCGACACTGGTGACATACCAGGTATGGCCTCCAAAGTACTCTGCAACATTTGTCCCACTGGCAATATCCCAGCGGTATGCGTTATAGACCCAATCGGCGAGGACATATTGTGAGTCTGGGCTGAACGCAATCGTATCGACATTTTGACTGTCGTTTGAGATAGAACTGGTTAGCTGGCCCGTTGTCGCATCCCAGAAGTTGATCGTCTGGTCATATCCACCGGTTGCAATCAGCTTTCCGTCCGGGCTGAATAGCGCACAACGCACTGCGGCGGTATGTTTGTCCAGCAGCTGGACTTGACGGCCGTCGGTGACCTGCCAGACGCGGGCCGTCTTATCATCACTGGCTGTGACGATGTATTGCGCGTTTGGGCTAAAAGCCACACTGTTGACCGCAGCGCTGTGCTTGTCAATGCTGAGCATTTGCTGACCGGTTTTTGCATCCCAGATACGCACGGTTTTATCCGCACCGGCTGTTGCAACGAGCTTGCCATCGGGACTGAAGGCCGCACTATTGACGGCAGCAATATGACCGCGCAGTGCCAATAACTCCTGCCCGGTCGCTGCATCCCAAATGCGCGCCGTTCCATCCTGGCTGGCTGTGACCAGCCGTTTGCCATCGTGACTATAGGCCACGCTATAGACTGCCCCTGAATGACCCAGCAGAGTCAACTGGACTGGCGGGGAGACCAAGGCGCGTTGCAATGCCTCTTCCCCCTGCGAGGTACGTGTCTCACTCAGCGATTGCAGCGCCAAACGCAGGGATAGATCGGGATCCAAATCGAGAGTGGTAATGGATGTGGCTGCAAGTTCACGAGCGCTGGAAATTTTTGCCTGGCGCTGCGATTGAACGCTAAAGAAAATAGCAATACCTACTGCCAACAATGCGGCGACCAATGCCGTTGTAAGGTAAACCGAACGTCTTCGGAGCTGAGTGGTTCTTTGCTTGGCGGCTTCCAATTCATCCGCATACGCTTGCACCCCAGTTTCAATGAAGAGCTGGGCTAATCCGCTCAAGACAATCTTATTGGCATCAAGTTTCTCGCGCGCACTCGCCAGTCTCGCACCAGTGTACAGGTAACTTGGATCGCGCTGATGATCCTCCCACTCCTTCGCATCATTGGCAATTTCATTTTGCAGGTCAATCGCAGCGCGGTTCTCATTGATCAGCTTCTCCAGCCAGGTCCAGGAACTGATCAACTTTTCATGCGTGATCGTGTATTTACTATTATCTCCTTCCTCGGTGGTGATCAGGCGCGCATCTGCAAGTTTCTGTACCACCGTTCCCACGTCTTGGGCGTTTGCATTGGCAGGGACGAGTTCATTGAACGGCGCCGTACGGCGCGTATCCTGTGTCCCATGCCCGACGGCGATCAAGCCGCTGAAGATGGAGCGTGCCAATTCCTGTTCATGCTGGTTCAACTCTGCAAAGGAAGCATCTGCATGGCGCTCCAATGCCTCGTGGATTCCGCCCCGCTCGTTGTAGTCGTACAGCCTCAAGGCGATCAGACCGCCTTTTGCCTGCTGGGAATCAAATAAATCCTTCAGAGCAAATTGCATGAGGGGCAACGCGCCCGGTGCGCCTTCCATGTCGTTGATGATCTGGGCAACCAGGTCCGGGTCGATCTGCAAACCCACGCTCAAGGCAGGCTGTGCAATCGCGCTAACCAACTCCTTCGGACGCATGGCGCCGATTTGGATGAATTGCTGACTGAGCAGAGCATTGAGCTCAGGATAGCTGGCGCAGTTCGGGAGGAAATCCGAGCGCATGGCGAACAGGAGGATCACGCGTCCTTTTTCTACCGTGGCGGCATGCGTCAGCAAATTGAGAAATGACAGTCGCTCGGCTTCTTTGTCCGTCTGTGTAAAAACCTCCTCAAATTGATCGATGAAAAGGACAACCCGTTTCTGGCGGTCGTCCTTCAATGCAATCTCACACCACTGCGCCAGGAGGCTGGCATCCGTCAGTCCCTTGGTGCGAATATCCTCCCCGGCGTTCAACGTTCCAGTAATACTCGCTGCCACCCGCCCTAGTTCTACCATCGGTTCACGCCCGGGTTTCAGTGTTTCATACAACCAGCGTTGGCTGTACAGGTCCTTGATGGCTCCCTGTTTCAAGCCAGGAATCAACCCTGCGCGCACCAATGATGACTTTCCACTTCCCGATGGACCGGTAATGAATACGGTCCGAGATCCCTTCACACGCCTGAAAAGTTCTTCCACCAGTTTCTCGCGCCCAAAGAACAACTCGGCATCTTCTTCTCGAAAGACTTCGAGTCCTTTATAGGGACAGCGCCCATCGAATGGCTTGGGCTGAAGTGTTGTTGTGATTTGTGTGAGAAGAACAGAGACCTGCTCGGGGGTGTAGCCTTTATAAATATCCCTACCCGCGATATTAACTTCCCCGCTAACATCGGTAACATTTCCGACCTTTACTTGATTGTCACCTGCTTTTCTGCGTGCCATTACGTGTCTCCCTTGGCGATAAGGTTGAACACCGATATGCGATAAGTATACTCCGAAATAAGCCGCTGGCTGAGGCAGCAAAAGCTATACGATGACAACGCGTTCGTAATGTATCGCTGTAGCCGTGGCAATCTACTTGCAGATCCTTGAGGAGGCTCTCAAGACGTTGGAGGCACTCATTCAATTCCTGCAAACTTGATCACAATAGGAAAATTCCCTCTGCTTCTCCTGTATCCTTCGGCGCATTTGGTAGTCATGTAATAGACGAATATGAGTACGCCAGATCCAGCCCCACAAGACCAAATTCCTGCGCCGGCCTCCATTTGGAGGGAGAGCACAACGGGAGCTCTCGCGCTTACGCTTCTCGCCAGTTGTGTAATTGCGAGAGCCGTTCACAACCCAATTGACGCCATGGGAAGTTTACTGTTCAGCGTACCCGTCACTTTCTTATTCTTTTGGCTGGTCTGCACGTTTATGCTCTGGTTATGGCGAGCTATTTTCGGAGGTCGCTGAGCATCTGATGAAGATGATGTACATTAACAAGAATGGGCTCGACATTCGAGCCCATTGATCTTCCCGCAGGTTTTATCTCTGCGGCATATTTTGTATTTTCAATCCGGGTTAGTTATCTGAGAAAACCACCTGATCTTCGGGGAAATTTTCATTCCACTTGGCAACCAGTTCTTCGCTAGGTCTGACATGGCTCCCATTATAAAAACGTTTTTAATTCTTTGGTTTGCATCTATATTAATTTTTACAACTCCCTATAAGCCAATCAAATCCGATAACATTTCTGTAAGGGATTCCCTTTTTACGCTTTCTTGAAAAAAGGCTTATAGCCAGGAGACGATTCCCTATAAGGGATTGGTCAAAAGGCTATAAGGAATCGAGTCGATTCCTATAAGGGTTTGAGGCAAAGGCTTGTAAGAATTGAGGCAGACCCTTACAGGAAAAGGTGACTGTCACTTTTGCCAAGCATAACTCCCGGCTTGCGGGCCCTCGAAGTGACAGTCACCTCCTCGAGGGGGAAACGGGTTGCAATGAATTTACAAGCCCGTGACAGGGTTACCAATCTACGTCTCTAGCGTCATGTAGAGGGTTGTAGGGCGGGTTTCGCGGAAGCGTCCTGCCTAACAAGTTAGTCATGCTATAAGCATGACCTACAGACCGCTGTCATTTTCAGAGAAGTTTGTCCAAATTTTCGTTTTTCGGGTATGCTTGTAATAAACCTCGTTGCAGGTAATTGATCGACATTAAGAAGGGAGTCGATATGGCAACCAAAAAAACTTCCAAGAAGCCTGGTGGGAAAAAGCAAAGACGACCCCTTAAAAAGAATGGTGGGAGAGGTCATTCTCCGAAACCGCATCGCCGCCTGCCTGGGAATGTCACGACCGATGCCCCACCGCCCAAACCTAAAAAAGAAGATGAATGATTAAGGACAACGCAGATTAAACTCATCTTAAGAACAGCCAACGCTTGCAAAGGTAGGCTATTATGGGACATATTTATGTAAGTTATTCGAGACGTGATCATGAAGTTGTTGACCGCATCGTGGGGGCGATGAAACAGGCGGGATTGAATGTTTGGATCGATCGTGAAGAAATCAAAGCTGGTGAAATATGGCGCACACAAATTGTTGAGGCAATTGATACCTGCGATGCTTTTGTGCTCATGCTCTCACCTGACGCAGTCGTTTCTAAGGGTGTCCGTAGAGAAGTGACCTTAGCTGAAAGCGCCAATAAGCAACTTGTTCCTGTGTTGCTCGCACCTGTCAAGCTACCAGCAGAACTACGTTATCAACTGGTTGGTTTGGAATCCATTGATCTTCAAATACTGGGGTTTGATGAAGCGGTTAATCAGTTGATAGAAACCTTGAAGGGACAACCAAAGACTACCAGTGAACAAACCATTGGCGAGATCGAACTGGTTATCCAGGGAATTGACGTAAGTAGATTTGACCCTGAAAAGCAGAAGCAGCTGCTTGACCTTATTTCAGAGCTTACTGAAACTCGTCCATCTCAATTACAAATTTCGAACCTTACACCTGGGCTTGTCTTTGTCGGTATGCCCGCAGGGGCAGCTTTCGGATTGAAAACTCTTGCATTAAATCTGGATGCTCGTCTTAAGAAGTTTGGTATTACAGCATTACGATTAGTGGGCGACAAGAAATATGTCGATATCTCCCTCAAGTCTAATCGCCCACCTGGTGACCCAACCACTGATGCCCCTCCCCCTAGACCCAAGCCTAAATAAGCAAAATCAACCAAGGAACTCTCATTCATGACCGAACTCATCTGGCAAGGCAAATACGACGAAAACAGCAAGCGGACAGCACCCCTGCGTGTTTCACCTCCTTTTCAAACCGTAGAGAGCATCAACGAATCGACCATCGAATGCCAGCGCATGTGGGACTTGTTCAGCACAGATCGTGACTCTGACTGGTGCAATGGTTTAAGATACACATCAATGCAAGAAAGTGTCATTTTCAGAAAATCCTGCCCGAATGCAGATTTTTCGAGTATGCTTGACCATATATGCGGGGTATAACCGCTGCAAAACCGTGCCATTGGATTCATCATGGATGATCGCATTAAATTTCTCGAAAAACTTAGCAAATCCTTTAATCGTGATGACCTTACGCAGTTCATGCGTGCTTCAAGTGGGAAATTTAGACCTGAAAAAATTGATTACACCCATCATTCTGCAAACGCCAACTTTATAAAGGACTTTTATGGGCTCGGCAGGCTCGACTTTGAAGACGGGCGTCGTTTGGTTGTACTTGCTGGAAAAGTGGATAAGGAATTGACCTCCCACAGCGGGAAGAAGAAACAATTTGAAATTGCTCAAAGGATTTTGGGAAATGATTTCGATGCAGGAATTTTTGTTTTTTACGATCATGCAGGGCATTTTCGATTCAGCCTGATAGCGATTGGCTACAAAGATGGTAAAAAAATACTGACCAGTTTCCGCCGCTACACGTATTTCGTTTCGCCTGAACTGCCAGCATATACATTTATCAGCCAAATCGGCAAGGCAGATTTCTCCAGCATTGAGAAGATCACTGAAGCATTTAGCGTTGAGCCTGTTACAACTGAATTCTTCAGAGAATATCGCAGGATATTTGAAGAAGCAGAAGCAACCATTAAGCTCAGATGGAGCGACGAAAAGAAGCGGCTCTATACTCAGCGATTCTTCAATCGCATGATGTTCCTCGCGTTTTTGGAGCGGAAGGGCTGGTTGAATTTCAATGGACGCAAAGATTATCTGAAAGCATTGTTTGCGGATTATCATGTCAACGAGGACAATAAACGTACAGCCAATTTCCACAAGTCACGTTTGAATACACTCTTCTTTCGCGGCTTGAACAACCCGCATGGTGACCAGCTTTCCAGAGACCCTCAATACAAAATATTTCAAAGGCTGATTGGCGACGTTCCCTACTTGAACGGTGGACTATTTGAAGTGGAAGAAAACGAGGATGTGGATGGTCCTGTTTTCTCCGACACCATCGTTGCAAAGATCCTAACCGACTTGGTCTATCACTTCAACTTCACAGTGACCGAGAGTACGCCGCTCGATGTGGAAGTGGCAGTTGACCCCGAAATGCTGGGGCGCATTTTCGAGGAACTGGTGACTGGCAGGCATGAAAGCGGATCGTATTACACGCCCAAGCCTGTAGTGTCGTTCATGTGCCGCGAGGCGTTGAAGGGTTATTTGGAAACCGCCTTGCCTGATCTGACAAAGGAGGTGCTGGCGCTCTTTGTGTATGAGAACGATGCGGCAGAAATCAGCAATCCCGAAGCCTTATTGAATGCACTGCGCACGGTAAAGGTGTGTGACCCTGCCTGCGGTTCGGGCGCCTATTTGCTTGGTATGTTGCATGAACTTGTCGAAAAGCGTGAGAGCCTTTTTGCAGCGCGCAAGGTGGGGACAAAGGCGATCTATGAGCGCAAACTGGAGATCATTCAGAACAATCTGTATGGCGTGGATGTAGATGATTTTGCTGTCAATATCGCTCGCTTGCGTTTATGGCTTTCGCTGATTGTTGATTACGAAGATTATCCTCCTCCACCGCTCCCAAATTTGGATTTCAAGATTGAAACAGGTGATTCTCTAACGGCTCCTGACCCCTCAGGCGGACTCCAGCCTGATATGTTCCGTTACCAGCAAGTACAGGAATTTCTGCAACTCAAGAATGAGTTTATGGGAATTCATGCAGGTTCAGAAAAGAAGAAGCAGCTCGATCAGCAAATCAAGGAGTTGCGTGCCAAGATTAAAGAATGGGCACACCCGAACGGTTACGATCTATCTTCGGATTCTTTCGACTGGCAGGTAGACTTTGCCGAAGTGTTCGCACCTGAACTGGCGCAAAGCACGTTGAGCGGCAAAATGGCAGGAATTATCAACACGGCAGGCGGGCAAATGGAACTTACTGACACACCGAAGGAAGGCGGATTTGATATTATTCTTGCTAATCCGCCATACATACGTTATCAACTCATTCCAAACAAGTACAAGAAAGACTTAGAGAAAGTCTACAAGAACATTCATGATAGTGCGGCAGATTTATATATATACTTTTACGGGCGAGCGAATCAATTATTAAAGACTGGCGGCGTTGCATGTTTTATTTCTTCAAATAAATGGCTAAGAGCAGGTTATGGGGAAAAACTCCGCCAATATTTGCTTGACAAGCAAGTATTTCCGCTGGTAGTAGATTTCGGCGAATTACCTGTTTTCCAAGCCGCAGCTACATTTCCAGCAATTTTTCTCTGGAATAATCAACCAAGAAAACTCACAACAACGCTCTGGGCAGTAGTAAAGGATTTACACGAGTGTTATGCCGAAGGAATCCGCGAGTACGTTTTGCGGACGGGTCTGTCCTTATCATCTTCACAATTTGGAAAAAACAGACCAAGATTAGTGTCTCCCATCATGGCAAATTTGCGCGTCAAAATGGAGGCTAACGGTCAACCATTGAGTGAAATTGTAGGTGGTAAATTATTCAATGGCATTAAGACTGGCATAAACGAAGCATTTATTATAGATAGAAAAACTTACGAAGAATTAGTCAAGAAAGATAGGAAAAACTCTGAAATTCTAAAGCCACTACTAATGGGCGACGATGTTCGCCATTTCGAAATTCATTATCGTGAAAGATATCTGATTCAGACTTACATTGGCGTCGACATAAAAAGGTATGCCAAAATACTTGATTATCTGACAGCCTGGAAAAAACGGGCTGAAATACGAGATGCACGTGGAAACGAATGGTGGGAGTTGCGTCCAAGCAACTATTATGAATATTTTCCAAAACCCAAAATCATCTATCCTGATATTGGTAAACAATGCCGCTTTGTGCTAGACGAAAAAGGGTATTTTACTGACTATACTGTGTTCAATTTGCCAATCAGTGATTACTACATCCTTGGGGTCTTAAACTCGTCGCAAGTTTGGAAATATCTCAAACTTGTTTGCTCTGTACTTGGAGATGAAGAACAAGGGGGAAGACTTCGTTTTTACAAGCAATTCATGGAAAACCTACCTATCCCCAATGCACCGCAAAACGAGCGCAAAGCCGTTGCAAAGCTAGCCGAGCAGGTACAAAAACTGCACACCCAACGTCGCAAGCGCGTCGAGAAATTTCTGCATGATATTGGGACTGACCCTGCGGAGTCCACTAGCCGTAATCCGCTCGAACAGCCGTGGTCGCTGAGTGAAGAAGATTTCACGCGGCGGACACGTGGGCAACCCTTGAAAGTTTTCAAATCCGCGCAGGAAGAGATGATGTCCGTGACGGAGGAGATTGTCAAAGTGGAAAAAGAGATTGACGAGAGAGTCAAGGCGTTGTATGGGTTATAAGGTACTGCGAAATTCATTTCGCATATGACGAAATAAATTTCGTCCAACACTATGAACGATTTTTACCGACGCAAACTCCCGCACTGGCACCCTGAAGGGCAGATGTTCTTCATAACCTTTCGGTTGGCAAATTCCCTACCCCTTCACGTCATACGCGAATTGAAAGAACAACGCGAGCGCGAAGAGCAAAATATCCGTGCCAAATTTAGCGGCGCGCAACAACGGGAGGAACTCTATAAACTGGACAAAAAACAATTTGGGCGCTTCGACACTTGGCTCGACCGTTGCGTTGAAGAAAGTCCGCGTTGGCTCGCAAAGCAACCAGTGGCGCGCATAATTGCGGAAGAAATCCACAAATTGGATGGCGAACGGTACAGCTTGATTGCGTACTGTATTATGTCCAATCACAGTCATCTGCTGATTGACACACGCGAACATAGCCTCAAACCAACTCACAGCGGAGTTACCGCCCCCTACTCTCTGGCGGATACGCTCAAATTGCTGAAAGGGCGCACCGCGCGCTACTGCAATCAACAGTTGAAACGTAGCGGCGAATTTTGGCATCACGAAAGTTACGACCATGTGGTGCGGAATCAGCAAGAGTATGAGCGCGTTGCCTGGTATATCGCCAGCAATCCTGTCAAGGCGGGACTGGTGGAAAACTGGGAAGATTGGAAGTTTACATTTGTAAGTCGAAATTAATTTCGACTTACAGTTAGATATAATCATTTTATGAGCGCTCTGTTTTCCGATACCCATCCTAAAATGGAAGCGATGCAAATCGAATTCATTCGACGCATGCCTGCCTGGAAAAAACTTGCCATTGTGGACGGCTTGAATGAGACTGTTAAAACCCTGGCGGTTAGCGGCATTAAAGAACGCCATCCCAACGCAACGCCACAGGAAATTCATCGCATGTTGGCGGAACTCATGCTGGGCGTGGAACTGGCGCGCAAGGTCTATGCTCATGCAAGGTGAAGCCACCCGAATTACATTGCTCGTGACTCAAACGCTCGAACAACTCGGAATCCCCTATGCTGTAGGCGGCTCTCTCGCGAGTTCCCTGCACGGCGTGATGCGCTCCACGCTGGATGTTGACATTGTGGCAGATATGAAAATCGAACACATTCCGCTGCTGGTTGCCGCACTCTCGAAGGAATTCTACGCTGACGATGAGATGATGAGGGATGCCATCGAACATCACAGCAGTTTCAACCTGATCCATTACGAGACTGCTTTCAAAGTGGATATTTTTATCCGCAAACCGCGCTCTTTTGATCAAATGCAATTGGAGCGTCGCAGGACATCGGTCATTGCAACCGACCCTGAAGAAAGCATTTACGTTACGAGCCCTGAAGATACAATCCTGGCAAAATTGGAATGGTATCGCATGGGCGGCGAAGTCTCAGACCGTCAATGGCGCGATATTCTCGGTGTAATGAAAACACGTGCAGGCGACCTTGACCTGGATTATTTGCGAAGATGGGCAAACGAACTCAAGGTTACTGACCTGCTCGACCGTGCCTTGAAGGAAACGACCTAAGGAGGGAATTGCCTTATGTCTGCCAACGCTTTCATCACCAATTCCAAATCTCGCACGCTTAAGAAACGTCTGGATGAACTCATCCAGCACAGCCAGGAACTCAAATTCCTTGTGGGTTATTTTTATTTCTCTGGCTGGCGCGAACTGTATGAAAGCCTGAAGAGCCAAAACGACCTGACGATCAAGTTACTGGTCGGGCTGGAGGTGGATAAAAGCCTGAACCGCGTCTTTGAAGTCTCCAAAGATGGCGATTCACTCAGCAATGACGAACTGGCAGACCGCTTTTTTGCATCCCTGCATATCGCGCTCAACGATGAAGCTCTGGATAATCAGGAATTCTACGAACAGGTTTCTTACTTCCTTGAATTGCTTCAAAATGGGCGTTTGCAAATCAAGAAGACACTTGAACCTAATCACTCCAAACTGTATTTGTTCAAAGTAAAAGATGAATTACGAACCTTGTTTGAAAGCGTCACGGATGAAAACCAAAGTGTTGGCAAGTTTATTACTGGCTCTAGCAATTTGACGCGTGCTGGCATTTTAGGGCAAAACGAGTTCAATGTAGAGATCAGTGATTACGGCTGGAAAGAATCGGAAGAATATTTCGATGAGCTTTGGCGAACTGCCGTTCCCATTACTGAGATTCCCAAAAGAAAAGAGTATCTCACTCGCTTTGTACAAAATAAAACACAAGTGGCAGAGGTCACCCCGTTTGAAGCTTATGCACTCGTCTTGAAATCCTATCTAGATCTGGCAGAGCAAAAGACGATCAAGCCGCACGTCAAACGCCTCCTGGAAGAAAACGGCTACAAGGATTATCAATACCAAACCGATGCCGTCAATCAGGCGCTGACGATCATTGACCAATACAACGGCGTCATTATTGCAGATGTGGTGGGTCTGGGCAAATCCATTATTGCGGGTATGCTGGCGCATAATCTCGGCAAGCGCGGCATGATCATTTGTCCGCCTGGACTGATGGGCGATAGGAATCTCAAAGATTCAGGTTGGCATAAGTACGTTGAAGATTTCAAACTATATGGCTGGGAAGTGCGGTCTTCGGGCATGCTGGAAGAGTCCGTTGCATATTTGCACGAACATGGCGATGATATTGAAGTCGTCATCGTAGATGAAGCGCACCGCTTCCGCAACGAAGATACCTCAGATTATGAATGGCTGAGTACGATATGCCGCAACCGCATGGTCATCCTGCTCACGGCAACCCCATTCAATAATACTCCCGCCGATATTTTCGCCCTTCTCAAGCTGTTTATCGTGCCTGGGAAATCCAAGATCACATTGGATGAAAATCTCGAAGCTCGTTTTTCCCGCTATAACTCTGAATTCAGGCGGTTGTCCTACATCCTGCGCTATTACAACCATAAAAGCCAGGATAAGCGGGAACGCGCCGAAAAATATTATGATGACATCTTTGAAGCGCCCCTGCCAGTTGATATTCCACAAGTAAAAAGGAAAGCAACTCAACTTGCAAGCGAGATTCGGGCGGTGATTGAACCTGTCCTCATCCGCCGCAACCGCCTCGACCTGAAAAACGATCCTGTCTACTCGAAGGAAGTAACCGAACTCTCGGAGGTTGCTGACCCCATTGAGATGTTTTACGAACTCTCTCCTGAACAGATGGAGTTTTACACAGAGGTGATCGAAGACTATTTCAGTGAAGATGGGCACTTCCACGGGGCGATCTATCAGCCGTTCGCTTATGAAAAACACGAGGCGCTTACGGACACTGACAAGTTAGGGGAAGAAGAAAACCGAGTCTATCAACAACAGCGTAACCTCTACGAATTCATGCGCCGATTGCTGGTCAAGCGTTTTGAAAGTTCGTTCGGCTCATTTGCACAAAGCATCGCGAACTTTATTTATGCTCATGAAGTTGTTTTAGAATTCATTGAAAAATCTGGCAAATATATTCTAGACCGTAAGCTTATTGAGCAAATTTATTTAAGCGACCCTGATGAAATCGAAAAGGTTCTCAATGAATTTGCTCAATGGCTGGCTGAATTGCCTAAGGTCTCAAAAAACCAAAGAGTTTACGTTATCAAAGATTTTGATCTTGCCGATGAATTCATGCAGGATATTCGCTCCGACCTGAAACTCTTACAAGACATTAACAGGAAGGTCAAAAAGCTTGATCTGGTTGCGAATGATCCCAAAGCAAAAAGCCTGATCACTGGAATCAGGAAAATACTGAAAACGCCCGCTCTTCCTGGAGAGCCAAAGCGCAAAGTCATTGTCTTTACTGAATACATCGATACAGTCAGGCATCTCGAAACAATCCTCGAAGAGGCGTTTGCTGGCAAAGTTATCAGTTCCAATTCGGGTCTATCATCCAACCAATTGAGGGTGATACTGGCTAACTTTGATGCCAGTCTAAAGCGCCAAACCGAAGAGGATAGCTTTCAAATCCTGCTTACCAGCGACAAGCTTTCGGAAGGCGTCAATCTCAACCGCGCAGGTGCAATCATTAACTATGATATTCCCTGGAATCCAACTCGCGTTATTCAACGCGTAGGGCGTATCAATCGCATTGGTAAAAAGGTCTTCCAAAATCTTTACATCTACAACTTCTTTCCCACCCAAAAGGGATCGGACATTGTCAAGAGCCGAGAAATTGCTGCTCAAAAGATGTTTCTCATCCACAATACGCTCGGTGAAGACGCGAAGATCTTTGCAGTAGATGAAATACCATCCCCTTCTGAACTCTTCAGACGTGTCAATACCAATCCAGAAGATGAGCAGGAACAAAGTACATTAACCCGCATCCGACGCTTATTCTTTGATATCCAATCTAAGTACCCCGAAGTTGTGGCAAAAATCAAAGAACTACCCGCCCGTGTCAAAACTGCCAAAGCCTTTAAAGACAATCAATTGCTTGTCTACCGCCGTAAGGGATTAGGTTTGTTTATCCAAAGCGTGGACGACACAACTCAGGACAAGCCCGAAGTCCGCTCGCCATTATTTGAAGAGACGCTACCGCTGATTGAATGTAAAGTAGATGAACCGCGCCTGAGTTTGAGTCCGCATTTCTGGAAATCCTACGAAGCAATAAAATCTCACCGCGAAGTTACGTTTATCCCGAAAAGTGAAGCCGCGCTTGAAACAAAAGCCTTCAACAATTTGCAGAGTGCTCTCTACAATTTCACGGATGAACTTGAAGAATTGCTTCCCTTCATCCGCGTGCTAATTGAAGACTTGCGAGATTATAAAACCCTGCCCAAGTCCACTTTGCGCAGATTCGCTAACGTCAAGCCAGGTTCTGCCAATTTCAAAAGAGAACTTCAAGAAGTAAAGATCAATCTTGGCGAAGATTATCTTGAGATCGTCAAACAGCGATTAGGGTCATTGAAGAGCGAAGTGATTATTGCGATTGAGAATCAAGCAGTCAATGATCGCAAGGGAGTTTTAATTGACGAGGCGGCTACTTCAGAAGAAGTTGCTGTTCCAGTTAGCTATGAAGATGTTCATATTGGTCCGAAGAGTAGATTAGCTGGCGATATCACCAATGCCCAGCCTCCTGAAAAGAAGAAAAAGCGCAAGTAGTGAAATGAAAAACATGACCAGATAGGTAAGGTGAAGAAATTTATCACGAAGTAGCTATGGAAGAATCTTGAACGACCCATCAGTTGATCCTAAGGTTGCAACTCTATTATTGGAGGTCTTGCGCAAAGAAATGTCGGATGACCCGGCGGGGCAAGACATCTTAGCGCGTTATAAGAAAGCACCTAAAGAATATTCGGAAGCTTTAGCTGATCATCTGCGGCGTCGATTAGGCGATGAGAAAGCATTCAGAGAGAGATTAGCAGGAGCGAAGGAACTTCCCGCGGAGTTGCGCACTATTATCTATGGGGGTCACGTCGAGCGCCTGGTTCAAATAGCTGAAGCAGGTACTGTGATCATCCACACTGGGTTTGATCCATTTTACATTTTTAGACGTATTCGTGAACGATTGGCTGGTGACTCTTCCACTGATGCTCCGCCGCCTGATGTCAAGAAGAAGAAAAGGGGTAAAGGAAAGTGACTTGGCCATACTTATTTTTTGACGGTGTTTCTAGATTGTAATTGTGCTTTTCCAAGATTGGAAGGAGCTTAGTCCATGAACTACCCTATTGATGATCTAGCTGCAGTTGCTGTAACATCTCTTGTTCCCTACTTAAAAGCCGCCAACAAGGCGTATGCCGACGAGATTGACAAACCAATCCCCGTTAAGATTGGTTCACTCTACCAGACCTTGCAAACCGCCTTCAAAAATGAACCTGCTGCCGCAAAAGCACTTGTGGATTTTGAGACCAGTCCCGATGATAAGAACGCGCAGATGACCCTTCGTGCTTGGATTATTACCCTATTGAATGCGGATTCGAACCTAACAACTACAATTCGGAAACTAATCGAGGAGATCAATCAGGATGAAGATTCGCAAAACTTTCTCTCTCAGTACTACATTGGAATGGGAAGTGGTCCCCTAGCTGGTGACTCTTCCACTGATGCTCCGCCGCCTGATGTCAAGAAGAAAAAGCCTAAAACAAGGTAAAGAAAGACAAAATATGTCTAAGTTTCTCAAATGAGTCAATCGCTCCAATTGGAGGCTTTATGTCAACGCTATGGGATCTGAATCGAAAGCCACATCTGCTGTTGGTCGAACATGATATAGATATTGGAAATATGCTCAAAATCTATTTTGGTTCGATGGCAGAAGTTACTATAGCCACTCGCTCAGAAGATGCCCTGGCACTATTTTCCCCATATTTGTTTGATCTTGTCATCCTTGATTTGGGACTTCCAGGCCTCGATGAATATGAGTTTATGAGATCAATACGAGCATCGGGCAACAAGGTTCCAGTATTATTTCTGACCCAAAAGAATAGACCCTCCGATAGATTAAAAGGGTTGGAAATCGGTGCAGACGATTATATTAGCAAGCCATTTGATATCGAAGAGGTAAGGCTTCGTATTAGGGGAATTCTCAGCCGCCTGGCTGGCGACACCACCACCGACGCCCCGCCACCTGAAGGCAAAAAGAAGGATAAGAAGAATTAATAGAATAGCACGATAGAGGAGTTACCATGAATATTGAACCTGTTTCCAAATTAATTAAATGGTTTCTTCCGCTCCTCATCAAAAGAGACGGATCTACTACTTACGCCGAGATTAACCAGAGAGCTAAAAAAGTATTAGACCCATATGGGGCAGCAGTGGTAATGGCACTCTGGAGAGTCGTGGTTCATAAATTCACCCAGTCAGCAGAAACATATAAATTACTCTCAAACTTGAAGCAACAGTATCCGTCTACTGATTCAGTGGAGAAATTCTTTAAGGAGTTAGAGGTCATTTCTCACAAAGATCATGATTTCGCTATTACACTAGATTATCTTTATCATAGCAGTGAACGAGTCGATGAATACTTTAGACGATTCATTAAGGGTCGCCTTGCTGGTGATATCTCAAC
>WNFU01003117.1_pt1 | contig 28568 bp, 35 predicted proteins | sample 5400121 | NCBI WGS metagenome assembly WNFU01 (sample SAMN13153360, study PRJNA577476) | soil metagenome | isolation source: 100 cm soil or saprolite under grassland replicate 1 | place: USA:California | collected 2016-06-15 | reverse complement strand
GCCGGAGCTGCTCGAGCTCGCCCCGGAGCTCCATTTCAAGCACTACACGGTCGCGGAGGCCCGGCTCCCGGGCGAGGCGCTGGTGAACCTTCCCGACGTTCCGCTCGAGGCGATCGCCATCTGCGCCGACCTCGACCACCACGTCTACAGCGCGGCGCACACGGATCCCCGAGTCGCCGCGGCGCTGGAGGACACGCACTGGTACGAGCTCAGCGCCTGGGTGCGCGAGCGCCCGCCGGGATAACATCCGGCTATGGGCAAGGGCTACGCCGAAGGGCCGGCCGCCGACGAGCGCTTCGAAGCCCTCGAGCGCGGTGAGGGCCTCGCGCTGGAGCCCGAGCCCGAAGTGCGCCACGCGGTCTACGGCTCGACAGCCGACGACGAGGAGAAGCACTTCATCGGGTGGCGGGACGAGGTCGATCCGGACGAGCTCTTCGAGTCCGGGAAGGCCTGGGGAATCTCGGTTCGGCCGAAGACTCTCTAGACGCGCTCGCACCAGTAGACGCCGGTGCGGTAGCGATGCGGAAAGACCTCGCGGCCGCGCGTCTCGGGATGGGTCGCGACCAGCTCACGTACCTGGGCGACGACCTGTTCGCGCACCACGGAGTCGAGCGCCGCAATGAAGCTGATGGAGGTCACACGGGCGACGACGGTGTCCATGTCGGTCTCGTGGACGAAGGCGAAGCGAGCTCGGTCGGTCGGCGTGAAGAGCTCCGTCCGCTCGAAGGCCTCCTTCCAGGCACCTGACGCGACTCTCGGCGCGCTGCCGCGGTAGGGGTCGATGATCTCGGCGAGGAGCCGCACCCAGTCGACGCTCTCGTCCTTGACGTTCCAGATGAGACCAAGGCGCTTCCCTGGGCGCAGCACGCGGTGGATCTCGGCCAGTGCGGCATCTCCGTCGAACCAGTGGAACGCCTGACCGACCGTGACCGCGTCCATTGATTCGTCCTCGAGAGGGATCGCCTCGGCGGTGCCCGGGAGAGCTTTGACCCTGGGGATCGTCTCGACGAGCCGCTGCCGCATCGCGTCCACGGGCTCGACCGCTACGACGTCGGCTCCCAGCTGCGCCAGCAGGCGCGTGAGCTTCCCGGTTCCCGCCCCTAGGTCGAGCACGGTGCTCTCGGGCTTGATGCGAAGCTCGCGGACGAGACGCCTGACCGCGGCGAAGGGGTACATGGGACGCCCGCGCTCATAGGCCTCGGGCGCGCGGGCGAAGCCGCGCGCGGCCGACTGGTGGATGGCACCACTCATCCGCCGACAAGCTAGCAACCGGGCAGGCCTACGCCGCTTGAAGTTAGAGACCCGCCTCGCCGGATAGGCGAAGGCGACTCCAACTCCGAGGGGGTAAGCGGTTTCGCTCCTCGAGGGGAACCTCGAGGAGGAGAAGGACGCGCTCCGCGAGGTAGAGTCCGTGACGAAGACGCTCCGGGACGAGGCGAAGGCAACAATTTCGTAGGAACGTGGGCGGGAGCGGGAGCCGCAGCCCACTCCCGCCCTACCCTTCAGCGCCCACGGCACATCGTGACCGGGGCGATCCGCCCGAGTCCTGCACAGCTCACCACGCGGACGCAGACCGAAGTTGGGGCGAACGTCGGCTCTTAGGGACACGCCCGGGGTCTGACCCCGGGCGTGTCCTCTACCGACACCGGGGTGTGCCCCCCAAGGCGAGAACCCTGTGTTTTACTCAGCCCCGTTGGCGCGGAAATCGCAGGAGGAGAAGTGGCGAGCCGTGCTCATGGGCGAGGCTCGCGGGCACATCTGCTGGACGCCGTGGATGCGCCGATTCAACCGCTCGATCCCCTCCGAGCCACGCTGCAAGCTCTGCGACACGCCCTTCGGGCGTCCGGGGGGTCTCATGCGGTTCATCGGGTTCGGCCCTTCCCGCCTGAATCGGCGCATCTGCAGCGGCTGCATCCGCGCCCTCGAGAAGAGGCCGGGAGGCGCCGAGATCGAGCTCTCGCTTCTCTTCGCCGACGTGCGCGGGTCGACCACGCTCGCGGAGCGAATGCCGGCGGAGGAGTTCTCTCAGTTGATGGCGAGGTTCTACGGCACGGCCGCGCAGGTTGTCGATCGACGCAACGGCATCGTGGACAAGTTCGTCGGCGATCAGGCCATGGCCCTCTTCATCCCGGCCTTCGCCGGCGGCGACCATGCCTCGGACGCGATCGAGGCTGCCCGTGAGCTGCTCCAGGAGACCGGTCATGGCGACGGGGAGCCCTGGGTCCCGCTCGGTGCCGGCGTCCACACCGGCGTGGCTTACGTGGGCACGGTCGGCGAGGGAGACACCTTCGACTTCACCGCGCTCGGCGACTCCGTGAACACGGCAGCCCGTTTGGCGGCTTCTGCCGGAGCGGGCGAGATCCTCGTCAGCAGTACGGCGGCGAAGGCGTCGGAGCTGGACACGGCCGGCCTCGAGTCGCGCATCCTCGAGCTTCGAGGACGCGCCGAGAGCGTCCAGGCCTGGGTCGCCGCCTAGTCCCTATCGTCCAGGCGACATGAGAAGCGACGTCGTCCGCATTCTCGACAGCTACGCGAGCCTGCTCGTGCTCCTCCTGGCGAACTTCTTCCTGCTCGAGCTGGTGGACGACCCTCGCTGGGGCGCGATCGGAAGCACGTTCTTGTCGGCGGCCGCCCTGGTCGTGGCGATCAGCGACCCCGACTCCGGTCACCGGATCCACCGCAGCCACTGGATCCTGGTCGGAGCGTGCGTCGCCCTCGCCCCGCTCGCGCTGCTTTTCAGCTCCTCCTCGATCGTCGGCCTGACCTACCTGCTTCCGATCGCGCTCCTCGTCACCGCGACGCTGCCGATCACGCTGAGCCGTGTCCTCCAGCATCGCCGGATCACGTACGAGACCGTGCTCGGCGCGCTCTGCGCTTTACGTCCTCATCGGGCTCCTCTTCGCCTTTCTCTATCTGGCCGTGAGCGGCCTGCGGGACGGCCCGTTCTTCGTGCAGCCGGGTGCCCACGGCCAGGGGGAGTACCTCTACTTCAGCTTCGTGGCGCTGACGACACTCGGCTTCGGCGACCTGTCGCCGACTGTCGGCCTGCCGCAGGCGTTGACGGTGCTGGAGGCGCTCTTCGGAAACATCTTCCTGGTCACGCTGGTGGCTCGGCTCGTGACGCTCTGGGTGCGGCAGACGGAAGGTCGCGACTGACCGCTTCTGTGGTTTACTCCCGCGCGGTGGCCACCCGTAGCGCGATCGTACGCAGTGACCGGCGGCGTGGGCCGACCGGACGACTGCCAGGCCTTGCGAACGACTATGGCCCGGAGGGCGTCCGCGCGAACTGCGTCTACGCCGGCTGGGTGAGGACGCCGATGGGCGACGAGGACATGGACGTGCTCGGCCGCGGTCTTGGCCTTGATTGTGAAGGCGCCTACCGCCTCCTGCACGAGGACGTCCCCGCGCGGCGGCCCGCCGACGCCGAGGAGATCGCCTCGGTTGTGTCCTTTCTGGTCGGGCCCGATGCGAGCTACGTCAACGGGGTCACCCTCCCCGCCGACGGCGGCGCCTCGATCTACGACCCGACTTCGGCCGCGTTCGCCGATCCGGCGTGACGGCGGCGAAGCGAAGCGAGGGTGTATTCGTCTCACGCGTCGAGGCGGAGGACTGGGAGCACGACGAGGAGACGGGCGGTCTCGTCCACCTGCTTCGCGCCGACGAGGCCGTCCAGGCAGGCCTCTGGAAGCCAGGAGCGGTTGCCGGGAAGGTCATTGACGTGAAGCTCGTCGCAGACGAAACCCTCCTCGTCCTCGATGGCAGCGGGCAGCTTCAAGTCGACGGCGGGCCTACCTTGGAACTCAGACCGGGGGACATGGTCTCGCTGCAGAAGGGAGCGCAGACAAAATGGGTCGTCGACGCTGCGTTCACAGAGTTCTGGGTCTACAGCTGAACCGTCAGCTTGCGGCTCGCTGCGAGCTGACGGCGGCCGGCTAGGGCGCGCCTCCGGAGAGGAAGAACCACCAGTCGCCATCGGCCACGATGCCGAGGTGCGGACCTGTGTAGCCGTACTCGGGAAGGAACGCGTTGTTCAGCTCGTCCTCAGTCATGATCGTCAAGAGGAGCTCCCGCTCGTCGGCTGACACGTCGCCGGCGCTCGAGTCGGCGTTGAACTGCGGCCACTCGTAGAGCGTGCCCTCGTTCGTCTCGCGGACGACGTGCGGCATGCCCAGCAGCGTGCCCATCGTGTCGAGCGGCTTCGACCCCATCTCCTCCCAGCGTCCCACCGGATCCGGCTCTTCGCCGAAGCCGAAGTCCGAGAGGAAGCTTTTCGGGTCGACGACATCCCGCAGAGGCTCGTACTCGCCGCTCTCGGCTGCCGCCAGGATGGCGGATCGTGTCTCCGCAACCGGCCACGGGAGGCCCTCGGCCGACGATGACGTGGTCTCCGAACCCCCGCAGCCGGATCCCGCTAGCGCCGAGAGGGCGACGACGAGAGCGACGGCCGAAATCTTCAATCCGTCCTTATGACTCCGCGGGGCTAGCCTTCCGTTCTCTGTTCGAAGGCGATGATGTTGCCGTCGGGGTCCTTGCACCACGAGGCGAGCAGGTCCCCGATCCTCGCGATCCCGTTCTCGGTCTTGAGGTCGGGGGTGTTGTACTCCTCGAAGACGACCCCCCGCTCGCGGAGGGTGGAGACAACCGACTCGAGGTCGGCAACGCGGAAGCCCGCCACCGTCCCGCGGCTGTGGCCCGCCGCGACGCTCTCGTAGGCCACCAGCGCGCCGCCAGCAGCGGAGAACTCGGCCTCCCGGTTTTCGGGGAGATCGTCCCGGCGGATCACCAGATTCAGCCCGAGGACGTTCCCGTAGAACTCCACGGCCCGATCGATCTGCGACACGGGGACGATCGCGGCGATCTCAGCGCTGCCGAGCATGTCGCCACTCTAAGCCTTTGCGCTCGGCCCGGGCCACTGGGCGAAGCCCGGGCCGACGCTCACGTCACGCATCGCTAAAGGGCGGCGGCGCGTCCCACGCGCTCGACCGCCTCGGCGGCGGGCTTGATCGCGAGGGCGAAGGCCACGCTGGGAGCGAGGTACGCCCCAGCAACGAGCAATCCAATCAGCAGGTCTCTCATGTCTCACCTCCTCTCGCATTCGGCTCAACAAAAAGGCCCCCGGAGCTGTCGCTCCCGAGGCCTCGTCGCCTTCGGTGCGGCCTACGTAAACCGCAGGTTCAAGCTAGCGAGAATGATGGGTCTGCGCAAATCGCCTTAAACGAGCTGGCGAAGCGCCGTTGCGCCTCCGCGGAGACCCGACTCGATTGCGCCGTCCATGAAGCCGGCCCAGCCATTCGCAAAGTCCGAGCCGGCGAGGATCACGGCCCCCTCCTGCCGTTGCATCTCGGCGTGGTGGTGCGTGTACCAGCCGGGACGGTGGATGGCCCACGTGCCCCGCGAGAACTCGTCCGACAGCCAGTCGTGCGCGGTCGCGGCGAGCGCCTCGTAGCCAGGGAGGATCTCGTCCAGCTGCCTCTGGACGGATGCGAGGTCGGTGGCGTCGCAATTCTCCGCGTCGGGGCCAAACCCGATCAGGAGCTGCGTCCCGTCCGGGTAGAGAATCTCCGTGTCCAGGTAGCCGAACGCATGCCCGGGCTTGATCGCGTTCTGGAACACGGGCTCTCCGCTTGCGTGAATGAAGATCTTGATCCCGCGGGAGGCCTGCCCGAGCGCGATCGCCTCCTGCTTCCCCTCTGAGAGGGGCGGGTCGAACTCGATCCCAGGAAGCGCGTTCAACGGCACGGCGACAATGACGAGCTTGGCGGTGAGCGTCTCGCCCGCGCGCGTGTGTACCTCGATGCCGCCGCCGTGTTGTGTGACCGCGGCGACGGGCGTCGAGAGACGCGTCTCGAAGTCCGCTCCGGTGGCGATCGCCTGGACGAGGCTCTGGGTCCCAGCTCGGAAGGTGATGCGGCCCCCTGTCTGCTGGGTCAGCGCGAGGCTGCCCCCGGAGAGGGCATGCCAGCGAAGCACGCTGACCGCACCTGCCTCGTCGAGCCGCCCGTGTGCGAGCGATTCGAGCTCGGCCGCGAGAACGTCACGCTCCTCGTCGTCCAGATCGAGCTCGTCCATCCGATCGGTGATGGTCTGGCTGTCGAAGCGCGCGAGGCGATCGCTCGCGAAGAGCGGGTCGTGCGGAAGCGGGAGCGCGTCCTCGACGCCATCGACGAACTGATTCCAGCCGCGCTCGGCGATCGCGTCCCGCTCCGTAAGCGTTCCCGGGTGGTGGCGCTCGTTGCCGACGAACCAGCCCGCGACCTGGGCGTCTTCGCCGAGTTCGACGGCGAGCCCAGCGCGCGTGATCTCCGACCACACGTGCGGTTGGTGCCAGTGCACCCAGCCGCCGCCGAGCTCGATGTCCGTCCCGTTCCAGCGCTGCGTCCACGTGCGCCCGCCCAGCCGGTCGCGCGCCTCGAGGAGGAGCGTCTTCGCGCCGCCTCGGGCAGTCTCGCGCGCGGCCCCGTGGGGATCACCTCGACGACGTCTGCACCGGCCAGCTCCACGTTGGCCGCGACCTCCCGGCAGGCCCAGAGAAGGTCGCCGGTGGTCATCCCGCCCGGCTCGGGCGTGCCCGTCCCCGGCGCGAAGGCGGGGTCGAGGACGTCGATGTCCACAGTGACGAATGCGTGTCCTGCGCCGACCCGCTCGAGCGCATCCGCGACGACGGCCCGGATCCCACGGTCGCGTACGTCGTGCATGAAGAAGCTCGTGATGCCGCGCTCGCGCTGCCAACCGAACTCCTTCTCGCCGGGCCAATAGCCGCGGAGCCCGATCTGGACGTACCTGGCCGGGTCGACGTGGCCTTCCTCGACGAGCTTGTACATCGGCGTCCCGTGGGAGAAGGAGACGCCGAAGACCTCGGTGGCCGTGTCGGTGTGAGTGTCGAAGTGGATGAGACCGACCGGGCCGCGGCGCTTCGCCACTGCGCGGACGTCGGGCTCGGAGATCGAGTGATCGCCGCCGAGGACGAACGGGAGTACCCCCGCCTCCACCACCTGCGCGACCGTGGCCTCGATCGCCTCATGGGAGCGGGCCGCGTCCGCGGGCAGGACCGGCGCATCGCCGAAATCAACCACCTTGAGCGCTTCCAGAGCATCGATTCCGACCTCGAGGTGCGGCCCCGGCGGGCAGCTGGCCGACCGGATCGCGCGGGGGCCGTAACGCGTCCCCGGCCGGTCGGACACGAGATCATCCGTCGGCGCGCCGACGATCGCCACGTCCGCGCCGGCCAGCTCAGCGGGATCCTCGGTATATGGCTGACCGCCGTAGGTGAGGAGGCCCGCGTAGTCAGGCTTCTCGCCGTGTGGCGCCCAGCGTCCGAGCGGGTCGATCACCGGCCGATTCTTCCACGTCACGGTAACGTGGCGGCGTGGCTGGCTTCGACGATCTTCAGGGCTTGCCGGTGATCCACGTCTGGGAGACCGTTGTCGCGCGGGCGGTCCACGGCGAGAGGCAGTCGCTCGCCGTCGTCGAGCTCGATCCGCACGCGGTCGTCCCCGAGCACCAGCACGAGAACGAGCAGCTCGGGATGGTCATCACCGGCTCGCTGACGTTCCGAATCGCCGACGAGACCCGGGAGCTCGGCCCCGGGGAGACGTGGACGATCCCGTCGAACGTGCCGCACGAGGTGACGGCCGGGCCGGCGGGTGCCGTCGTAATCGACGTCTTCGCGCCGGTTCGCGCCGACTGGGACGAGCTCGAGCACACTGAGCCGAGCTCGCCCCGCTGGCCCTAGGAGCCGCGCCGCGTCAGCTCCACCGCCCGTCGAGCCTCGCGTTCGAATGGGTTCTCCCGGTACCGGTAACGGAGCCAGGCGAGCATGGATTCGAGCGGCCGGTGCTGCATCTGCCAGACGTGGCAGAGCTCGTGCACCACGAGGTCGTCCGAGGCCTCTGCGCTCCGAAGCAGAATCGTCCGCCAAAGAGCGTACCCTCCGTAGCGACGCAAGCCGGGCAAGCGAAAGACCCACGGGACGACGACGACGCGAACGCCGTGGAGCCGCACGGGCTCCGGGTAGAGATCGAGCCGGTCGAGGCGGGCCTTCGCCCGCTGGAGCCGTTCAGTCCAAAACTGACTCGATGGCGAATCTTCGCCTCGGCGCGGGTGACGGTTCTCGATTGACAGAGGGTAGGCGGATCCGCTTCAGTGCCGGGTCGGGAGTCCGCCTGACGGCGGTCAAATCGAAGAGAGGGGAATCATGCGGCTCAGAGTGTTCGCGCTTCTTGGCGTAACAACGGTTGCGCTCGTGCTGGCGGTGCCGGCATTTGGATTCGATTGCTCGGTGGCGAAGAAGCCGCCCACGGCGGGGGCAGTCGGGATCGTTGACATCACGACTGACGAGTTCACGCCCCTGAAGTCCAACCCGGGAACCGAGGAGCAGGCCCACGGCGGATTCGTCGCTCTCACGGATGGCACGTTCACGACCTCGACCTTCCTGCATGCGCCTGACGGCGTACTGCCGCCGGTGCGCTCGGGCGGCCCGCAGGACAACTGCGACGGCAAGGGGCTCGACTCGCTCGAGGAGTGCTTTCGCGGGGTAACCGCTCGCCTAGCGGGTTAATGAAAGGTCAGCGGGAGGGAGCGCCAGCGCTCCCTCCCGCCCTCTTAAGTTCTCGGCGCCGCGGCAGGCGGTAGCCTCTGGCCGAAGTGGAGCTGCCGTCGGGTACCGTCACGCTGCTCTTCACGGACATCGAAGGCTCGACGGCGCTCGCCGAGCGGCTTCGCGATCGCTGGCCAGGCCTTCTGGCCGAGCACAACCGCATTCTGCGCGAGACCTTCTCGGCGCACGGCGGCATCGAGCTCGGCGCCGAGGGAGACGCACTCTTTGTCGCGTTCACCGGCGCCGGCGCGGCCGCCGCAGCTGCCGCTGCCGCACAGCGAGCGCTCGCTTCGCACGAATGGCCCGAGGACGCGGGCGTCCGCGTGCGTATGGGGCTGCACACCGGCGAGCCGACCCCAACAGCCGACGGCTACGTCGGCCTCGACATGCACCGGGCCGCGCGAGTCGCCGCGGCGGCGCATGGCGCACAGGTTCTCCTCTCTCAGACGACGCGCGATCTGCTCCCAGAGTCGCTGGACGGGCTCACTTTCCGCGACCTCGGCGAGCACCGCCTCAAGGACCTCAGCGGGCCACAGCGCCTCCATCAGCTCTGCATCGAGGGACTCGCCGCAGATTTTCCGCCTCCGCGAACGATCGAGGGCCGCGCCACCAATCTTCCTGCCCAGCCGACACCGTTGGTCGGACGCAGCCGGGAGCTCGAGGCGGTGCGAACGCTTCTCCTCGGCGAGGGCACTCGGATGGTCACGCTCACCGGGCCGGGCGGAACCGGCAAGACGCGCCTGGCCCTCCAGGTTGCCGCCGATCTCGTCGACGAGTTCCCCGACGGCGTGTACGGCGTCATGCTTGCGCCTATCGCCGATCCGGACGTCGTCCCGCTCGAGCTCGCGCGCGTGCTCGGCGTCGAGGAGACACCGACGCTCTCGATCGCCGAGGCGCTGAAGGCTGCGCTTGCGAACCGTCGTACGCTGATCCTCTTCGACAACTTCGAGCACGTCGGCCCGGCGTCAGCCTTGCTTGGCGACCTTCTCCGGGCCTGTCCCGTTCTCAAGGCGCTGGTCACGAGCCGCGAGCCGCTCCGCATCGCCGCCGAGCGTCAGTACCCCGTGCCGCCTCTGGGTCTTCCAGCCTCCAGTGTGAAGTCGGCTCTGGAAGCGGCCGAGTACGAAGCGGTGATGCTGTTCGTGGAGCGGGCCCGCGCGGTCCGTCCCGACTTCGAGCTGACGGACGAGACGGCTCCGATCGTCGCCGAGATCTGCGAGCGGCTCGACGGGCTTCCGCTCGCCATCGAGCTCGCGGCTGCCTGGAGCAAGGTGCTGCCGCCCGCGGCGCTCCTCCGCCGCCTGGAGCGTCGCCTCGAGCTCCCGGCCACGCGAGGCGCGGACGTGCCGGCGCGCCAGAGCACCATTCGCCAGGCGATCGCCTGGAGCTACGACCTCCTCGCCGACGAGGAGCGCCGTCTGCACGCGCGCCTGTCGGTCTTCGTGGGCGGCTTCACACTCGAGGCGGCCGAGCGCGTCGTCGCTCCCGCCGGCGAGCCCGCGCCCGATGTGCTGGAAGGAGTCGGGTCGCTCGTCGACCGGAGCCTCCTGCGGGAAACCGAAGACGCTGCGGGCGAACCGCGCTTCACGATTCTGGCGACCATCCGCGAGTACGCGCTGGACCATCTCCTTGAGACCGGCGACAACGAGGACCTGCTCCGCCGCCACGCGCTCGAGTTCGCCCGCTTCGCCGAAGAGGCCGACGAGGGCTTGCGGACGGGCGACCAGCTCCTCTGGTTCGACCGGCTCGAGGCCGAGCACGACAACCTCCGCGCGGCGCTCGATTCGTCCGCCGCGAGCGGCGATGACGAGACGGCGCTCCGCCTCGGCGGGGCGCTCGGGTGGTTCTGGTACGCGCACGGCCATGCCCTCGAGGGCTGCAGCCGCCTGACCGACCTGCTCGCACGGACCGAGGGGGTGCCGGACGACCTCCGTGCCCGCCCGCTGTATGCGCTCGGCGTCCTCCTCGACCAGCGCGGCGAGCCCGAGCGCGCCGCCGAGCTCGTCGAGCGGAGCCTGCTCGTCTTTCGGGAAGAGGGAGAGCGAAGACGCGTCGCCTCGGCGCTCAACAGCCTGGGCTCGATCAAGCGTGGGCTCGGCGACTTCGAGTCAGCCCGGTCGCTCCTGGAGGAGAGCATCGCGCTGCGCCGCGAGCTCGGCGACGAGGCTGGGGCGGCTGGCGCGCTCTCGAACCTCGGCGTGATCGCGTTCGAGCAGGGCGATCTCGACGAGGCGGAGGCGCGTTTCGAGGAGACCATCGCCCTCGACCGCGCGCACGGGAACGAGTGGGGATCGGGCGTCGCGGCCGACAATCTCGCGGCCGTGGCGCTCGAGCGGGGCGACCATCGTGCGCGCGAGCTCATCCGCGACACGCTCGCCGTCGCCGAGCGCGTGGGAGATCAGGAGCTTCTCGCCTTCGGGCTCGAGAAGGCAGCCGTGCTGGCGGCCCTGGACGGGGATTCCGGCCGGGCCGGCCGGCTAGCGGGCGCCGCCGATGCCCTCCGGGAGTCGACGGGCATCGAACGGAGCGGCTTCGACGGTGAGTGGCTCGCCCGCCACCTTGGCCGGGTCGGAGGAGACGAGTTCGAGACGGCCAGACTGGCCGGGAGGGAACTCGACGCCGAGGAAGCTCTCCACGAAGCTCGGGGTGCCTGATCATCGGCTCGAAGTCCGCCCGGTTGTCGGCCGCGATCTGAAGCGGATCCCGGAACCACTCGCGGATTCGTGCCGACTCCGCAGGCTCCAAGCGCCTCGAGCAGGCCGTAACCGCTTCTCCGCCCGCGACGTTTAACTAAGCGACGAAACGAAGCCAGGAGGCGATATGTACATCGGAGGCGGAGCAATTCTCCTCATCCTGGTCATCTTGCTTCTCATCTTGCTGTTCTAGACGACCAGGCGCGCGCCCCCTAGCGGGGGCGCGTTTCGTTAGTGCGCTCGCTTGGGCAGCGATAATCGGGCCATGAACACCCGGCAGGCGGCGGAGCGCTGGGGGGAGACATGGGAACGCTGCTGGCGCGCCCATGAAGCCGATGAGATCGTCGCGCTCTACGCGGAAGGTGCCTACTTCCAGTCGCATCCGTTTCGGGATCCGCAGGCGCCGCGCGACTACATCGAGCCGACGCTCGCCGCGGAAGACTCGGCGGAATGCGAGTTCCGCGAGCCGATCGTGGACGGCGACCACGCCGTCGTCCAGTGGTCGGCGGAGACGAAGCTCAAGGACGGAGGAACGGAGAAGTTGGCCGGGGTCTCGCTCCTACGGTTCGATGCGGACGGCCTCGTGACCAAGCAGCGCGACTTCTGGGCGAGCGCCTGAACGCCTGGGCGCGGCCGCGACGCTCGCAATACGCTTGGTAGGTGGGCCTTTCCGAAGCCGAGCTCGCTGAACGGTCAGGCTGCTCACTCGAGAGGGTGCAGGAGCTCACGCGCCTGGGCATCCTCGTCCCACGCGACCAGGACGGCCCGTTCGATGCCACCGACGCGCACCGCGTGCGTCTCATGCAGGCGTTCGAAGACGCCGGCATCGAGATCGAGCTGATCGCTCGTGGCATCGCGGCCGGCAAGCTCTCGTACGAGAACCTCGCGCTCTTCCTCCCGAAGCCGGCGGCGTGGTCGAAGACCTACGAAGAGCTCGCCGAGGATGTCGGGCGCTCTCCCGAGCTGGTTCGCCGAGTCGTCATGGAGTTCGGCCTGCCGCAAACGGCCTCTGAGACAAGGCTTCGGGAGGACGACATCCCGGTGCTCATCGAGCTCCTGACCGTGTGGGCTGACGCCGAAGACGACGAGATCGCGCGTCTGGCGCGGGCGTACGGGCAGAACATTCGGCGGCTCGTGGCCTCCGACATAGAGCTGGCGAGCAGCTCCCTCTTCGCTCGTCTTCGCCGTCGCTTGACGGACGAAGAGATGCGGGAGGTCGCCGGCGGTCTCGGCATTCGGGTCATGGCGTTGGGGGAACGGCTGATGCTCTGGCTCCGCGGTCGACATCTCGAGCACGAGATCCTCTCCGCGACGGTTCAGAACACAGAGGACTACCTGCAGGAACTGGGTATCGCGCCCAAGCGTCAACCGCGTCCTCCAGCAATCGCCTTTCTCGATCTGACCGGGTACACGGCTCTCACCGAGGAGCGTGGCGACGAGGCGGGAGCAGACCTCGCCGATCGGCTCGCAACCCTCGTCAACCAGGCGGCCCAGCCTCACGGCGGACATCCCGTGAAGTGGCTCGGCGACGGCGTGATGTTCTACTTCCCGGAACCCGAGGCGGCGGTCTTGGCGGGACTCGACCTCGTCCACCAGACCCCGGCCACAATCGACGTTCGTGCCCGCGTCGGCGTCAATGCTGGACGGGTCATCTTCCGGGATGGCGACTACTTCGGCAAGACCGTAAATGTCGCCTCGCGTATCGCGGATTACGCGCGGCCGGGCGAGGTGCTCGTAAGTGATGAGGTGCGGGCACGGTGGAGCGGTGAAGGCGTGCGGTTCGAGCCGATCGGGCCTGTCGCACTCAAAGGCCTACGCGATGAACTCACGCTGTACGCAGCCTCGCGTGAATAACCTTTCGAATGCTCGCCTCTGAGCTGGAAGGGATCCTGAACGCGCATGCGTTTCTGAGGGTCGAGCGTCCACCCGTGCTCTGGGAGACGGACGTCGACCTGGAGGCTTTCATCCGTGCTCTCGGAGAGATGATCGCGGCCGGGTTGGTGCGGAACGGTCAGGAGCTCTCGGAAATCACGCTCAACGTGTCGAACGTGACGGTCGAGCCGGAAGCAGCCGGACCGATGCCTGCGGGGGATTTCGTCGCCGTCACGATCAAAGGCGGCGGCGATTGGAGCCCGGAGACGACGTGGGACCCGGCCGGCCGGCATGACGGTTCGCTCGTGGGCGACAATCTCGAAACTGCACTCACCACGGCGCCCGCGGCGTGGGCCTACACGCGCGACCTGGGCGCGGACGCCGGTTCGGTCACCGTCCTCTATCCGCGCCGCGCTGCGAAGAGGCCGGGCGGATGAAGATCGGAGTCGTCGGCGCTGGTGGAGTCGGCGGCTACTACGGCGCCCGGTTGGCCTCGGCCGGCGCAGAAGTTGGCCTCATCGCCCGCGGCGATCACCTGACTGCCATCCGAAAGCGCGGTCTTCGGGTTCGCGCTGACGACGGGGACTTCACCGTTCGAGTCGCGGCGAGCGACGATCCCGCAGAGATCGGCCCGTGCGACGCCGTTCTCTTTTGCGTGAAGTCGTATGACACCGATCAGGCGGCCGGTCTGCTGGGACCCTTGCTGAAGCCGGAGACAGGAGTCGTCTCCCTTCAGAACGGTGTCGACAACGAGGAGAAGATCGCCGCTCGCATCGGGCCCGAGCATGTCCTCGGAGGCGCGTCCTTCATCCTCGCGCACATCGTCGAACCGGGGGTGGTCGAGCAGGTGCACAGCGTGCAGCGGATCATCTTCGGCGAGCTCGACGGGTCCCGCACCGAGCGAGTGTCGCGGCTATTGGCTGAGTTTCGGAAGGCGGAGATCGACTCGGACATTGCCGACGACATCCGTGTCGTCCTGTGGGACAAGTTCGCGTTCCTCTGTGCGCTCGCGGGCCTGACCGCCGTTACGCGCCTACCGATCGACAAGCTGTTGGCCGTGCCGGAGACACGAGAGCTCTTTCGCCAGATTGTGCGAGAGGTTTCTCTCGTCGCCCGAGCCGAGGGCGTCGAACTCGCCGACGACATCGTCGACCAGAAGACCGCTTTCGCCGAGACCTTGGGGCCCGACTCTTACTCCTCCCTCCACCACGACCTCGTGACCGAGCACCGGCTCGAGCTCGACGCCCTCCACGGAGAGCTGACGCGGCGTGCCGCTCGCCACGCGATCCCTGTCCCGGTCAGCGAGACGATCTGCTCGCTCCTCAGGCCGTGGGAACTTGCGCAAAGGTCGGCCGTCTAGGCGGCCGCCATGGCGACTGCCTTCCCGAGACCTTCAGCCTCGAGCCGACGCCAGCTGTCGCCCTGGTCCTGGCTGACGAAGAGGCGGCCGTCGCGGAGAGCCGCGACGAGGCCGTCCCCGGTAGCGGCGAGCGCGTACGGCATCGTGTCGAGTGGTCGCGGCAGGCCGAGATCAAGCTCCTCCCAAGGGCCGTCGCCCCGCCACCGGTAGAGCGCCGCCTGGGCCGGGCGGCTGCCGTGCGCCTCGAACGGGCCCGGGGCTGCCGAGACGAACCAGCAGTCGGGGTCGGCGGGATCGACGGTGAGCGCCCAGGTGTAGTGGCGGTCGCGGCCTTCGTCGGCTGCCCGCCAAGTTTCGCCGCCGTCGCGGCTCCACGCGGAGCCGCCGCCGGCGGCCTCGTAGGCTCGGCCGGTCTCGGTTGGGTGCCACGCGAGTGAGTGCACGTCGCGCTGGGCACCCGGACGGTGGTCCTGCCAAGACGAGCCGCCGTCCGCGCTTCGCATGAGCCCGCCGAGCTCGATCCCGACAAGGAGGAGATTCGCGTCGTGCGGACTGGGCGCGATCCAGCGGACGTGCGACGTCCATGGGCGCGGCGGGAAGCTCCAGGTCGGCGCCGAGGGAAGTTCGCGGAGAGCGGAGAGCTCCTCCCAGCCGCCGTTGCGGCGCACCCAGAGAGCGCTGGGCTCGCAGCCGGCGTAGGCGGCGCCGTCGGCGGCGCTGTAAGCGACGGAGAAGACGTCCGTCGCCGGGAGCTCGGCGTCGTCCCAACTGGCGCCTCCGTCCTCGCTCTCGAAGACTCCGCCGCCGCGGCAGCCGGCGAGAACGCGCTCTCGGTTGCGCGGGTCGACGGCCACGCACTGCGCGCCGGGCTGCTCGAGGACGGGCATGGCGCGCCCGTCGGCAACCCGTGCAATTGAATCGCCGGTGGCGACGAAGAGGCGCGTCACTTGGCGGCGAGCCGCCACGGCACGAGTCTAGTACGCCCGGAGCGACAAAAGGCGCGACCAGCAAGCGTAAAATCAGTGAACCCCCATGAGCCAAGTTCTCGACGACTCGCTCGACGCAGGAAGGGAAGCTGCGCGGAAGCGCGCGTGGCGCGATGCCTACGAGCTGCTGCAGAAGGCTGACGCCCACGGGCTGCTCGGCGCCGAAGACCTCGAACACCTGGGCGAAGCCGCCTGGTGGACCGGGCGGCTCGAGGAGGCGATCGACTTCCGGGAGCGCGCATACGCCGCCCACGTGGAGGCCGGCGAGCCCCGACGGGCGGCGCTCCTCGCGATGATGATCTCCGGCGACCACGCGAAGAAGGGCGCGGTCTCGGTTGCGGGCGGATGGCTCTCACGCGCCACCCGGCTGCTCGCGGACGAGCCCGAAGGCATCGAGCACGGCCATCTCGCGCTCGCACGCGGAACGGCCGCCGTGATGATGGGGGAGCTCAAGCCGGCCCAGGAAAACCTGGCGCGCGCACATGAGGTGGCGACGCGCTTCGGCGATCGCAACCTCGAAGCGATGGCGATGGTGTTCGAAGGAACGGTGCTCGTCATGTCGGGCCAGGTGAGCGAGGGTCTCGCGCTCCTCGACGAGGCGACTGCCGCGGCCGTGAGCGGCGAGCTCGAGCCCCTCGCGACGGGGATGGTCTATTGCGTCACGATCCACTCCTGCCAGACACTCGGCGACTGCGGCCGAGCCGCCGAGTGGACGACCGCCGCGAACCGCTGGTGCGACAGGCTCGACGTGAGCGGTTTCCCGGGCGCCTGCCGCGTGCACCGGGCGGAGATCATGCGGCTCCAAGGGGACTGGGATCGAGCGGAGGAGCAGGCGGTTCAAGCGTGCGACGAGCTCGGCGGCTACTTCAACCTCATCACATCGGCGGGCTTCTACGAGATCGGGGAGATTCGGCGGCGACGTGGCGACTTCGCGGAGGCGGAGGAGGCGTACCGGAAGGCGAGCGAGCTCGGCCACCCCACCGGCAGCGAACCCGGCGTGTCGCTCCTCCGCCTCGCGCAGGGCAAGGTCGACTCCGCGGCAGCCGCGATCAAGCGCGAGCTGGCGAACGAAGGGATGGATCCGCTCACCCGCGCGCGCCTGCTCCCCGCCCAGGTCGAGATCGCGCTCGCCGCCGGCGAGCTCGCACGTGCGCGCACCGCCGCAGCCGAGCTCGAGGAGATCGGAAACCAGTACCAGGTGGACGGGCGCCGCACGCCCCACCTGGAAGGGACGCTCCAGCTCGCGCTCGGTCAGATCCGGCTCGGAGAGCGAGATTTTGAAGGCGCGCGGTCGGCTTTCAAGGCCGCACGATCCACATGGGAGAAGGTCGGCGCGCCCTACGAGACGGCGCAGGCGCGAATGCTGCTCGGCATCGCCTACCGAGGGGAGGGCGACGAGCACAGCGCGCGTGACGACATCGCCGCGGCGAAGGCGACCTTCGAGCGCCTCGGAGCCCCGCTCGACGTGCAGCGCGCGGCCGAGCTCCTCGGCGAGGCGGCGGCCGCGAGGACGTTCATGTTCACGGATATCGTCGACTCGACCAAGCTCGTCGAGGCGCTGGGCGAAGAGAAGTGGAAGAAGCTCCTGAAATGGCACGACCACCGGTTGCGCGAGCTGATCGAGGAAGCGGGCGGGGAGGTCATCAAGCAGACCGGCGACGGCTACTTCGCCGCCTTCGGTTCACCCGTTGCGGCTATCGACGCCGCCATCGCGATCCAGCGCTCGCTCGATGAAGAGCCGATCGCGCCCGACATCCGAATCGGCGTTCACAGCGGCGAGGCCTTCCAAACGGAGGACGACGACTACGCGGGCCAGGGCGTCCACATGGCGGCCCGCATCGGTGCGCTCGCCGGGGGCGGCGAGATCCTCGTGAGCACGGCGAGCCTCGACGGGGCCGGTCGCTTCCGGCTCTCCGAGCCGCGCTCGGAGACGCTGAAGGGGTTCGCGGAGCCGGTCGAGCTCGCCGCTGTCGCGTGGCGCTGACTCAGCTCGACAGGCCGACGAGCTCGTAGACCTCCATGGGGCGGGCGAGGCCCTTCAGCTGGAGCTCTCGCGTCCACTCGGCCTTCGAGCGCCGCGTACGCACGCTGACTGAGGAGGATCTGCCCCGCAGCCGCCTCGTCGCTCAGCCTTGCCGCGACGTTCGTCACGGTTCCGAGCGCCCCGTAGTCGTCCCTGCCCTCGAACCCGATCGAGCGCAACCGACCATTCGGGACAACTTGAGCCGGAGATCCAATCCTGGCTATTATCGAACGAGTGTTCGTACTGGCTGAGCTCCAAGAGGACCTCCATGACCTTGCCGTAAACGTCCTCGTTGGACGCAAAGACATGCCGACGGGGTCATCCAAGCCGGCGCATGCTGGCATTGGAGACGAGGAGGCACCTCGCATGGTCGAGCGGCCGCATCAGTCATATGCGAATGGCTCTGTCGGCCAGCACCTGTCGGACCTAGCCCGAATGGTCCGGCAAAAGCTTCCGTGGCGAGCAGCTAAGACAGGTGAGCCGGTAGGTATGGACGCCGTCGGAGCGGGGCTACTCGACGAAGATCATGAGCTCTTCCCGATAGGTACGCCGTACGTCGTGATCGCGGTTGACACTTGGGACGCCGCAGATGCTGTGCGCGACGCGTTTGAGCACGAAGCGAGGCTGGATGAAGCATCATGGGCGCTTGACTGGTCCCCTTCGACCTCTGCGTTCCGGACAATCCGCATCTTTCTTTCGGCGGCGAGCTAGCTGCCAATGTGACGTAGAGCCGCTCGGGCGGGGTCTTCGCTAGCTACACCCGGTGTTCTGGCCGCAGTCCCGGCACGTGTAGCACGAGCCGGTGCGCACCATGCGGCCGCCGCACTTCGCGCACTCGACGGCGTCCTCCCACGCATTGAAGAGCGCCGTCTGGCCTGGCGGTGAGGCCGGCGCGGAGTCGTCCGGCGCAGCCGTCTCGCCGTTCTCCAGGATCGAGTGCGCCTGCGCGAGGCGCGCCTTCACCTCGGGGCTCATGATCCCGAGCTCCTGCTGCGTGTCGGCGTCGAGGAACTTCTTCCCCATCCAGCGGAAGATGTAGTCGACAAGCGACTTGGCGACGCGGATGTCGGCGTCGTTCGTCGTCCCCGAGGGCTCGAAGCGCATGTGCGCGAACTTCGAGACGTACACCTCGAGCGGCACGCCGTACTGGAGGCCGAGCGAGACCGAGATCATGAAGGAGTTCATGAGGCCGGCGAGGGTCGTGCCCTCCTTGGCGATGTCCACGAAGATGTCGCCCGGCGAGCCGTCGTCGTAGAGGCCGACGTGGATGTAGCCCTCGTAGTCGCCGACGCGGAACTTGCGTCCCACCTCGACGCGGTCCTCGGGTAGACGGCGCCGCTCCTCCTTGGGCACCGGCGGAGCTGCCGCCTCGCTCTTCCCCGAGAGCGGCTGCGCGACCTTGCAGTTGTCGCGGTAGATGGCGATCGCCTTGACACCGAGCGTCCACGAGTCGAGGAGGAGCTGCGAGATGTCGTCGACCGTGGCCGTCTCGGGCAGGTTGACCGTCTTCGAGATGGCGCCCGAGATGAAGGGTTGGACAGCGCCCATCATCTTCACGTGACCCATGTAGTGGATGGCGCGGTCGCCGATCGCGCAGTCGAAGACCGGGTAGTGCTCGGCCTTCATGAATGGCGCGCCGACGATGGTGTTGCGCTCGTCAACGTAGGCGACGATCTGCCCGACCTCCTCGGGCGCGTAGCCGAGCTTGTCGAGAGCCATCGGCACGGTCTTGTTCACGATCGTGATCTCGCCGCCGCCGACAAGCTTCTTGGACTTGACGAGCGAGAAGTCGGGCTCGACTCCGGTCGTGTCGCAATCCATCATGAAGCTGATCGTCCCGGTGGGAGCGAGCACGGTCGCCTGCGCGTTGCGATAGCCGGAGACCTCGCCCTCGTTGAGCGCGTCGTCCCAGGCCTTCCGCGCGGCAGTGAGGAGATCGTCTGGAACGATGTCCGAGTTCTCGATGTTGCCGACAGCCGCCCGGTGCTGGGCGATGACACCGAGCATCGCGCCGGCGTTCGGCTGGTAGCCCGCGTGCGGGCCCATCCGTGCGGCGATCTCCGCCGACTTCTTGTACGCGCGTCCGGTCATGAGCGCCGTGATCGCGGCCGCGTAGGAGCGACCCTCTTCGGAGTCGTACGGGAGCCCGCGCGCCATCAGGAGCGCGCCGAGGTTCGCGTAGCCGAGGCCGAGCTCGCGGTATGCCTTTGCGTTCCGCTCGATCTCGGGCGTCGGATAACTCGAGTAGCCGACGATGATCTCCTGCGCGAGGTAGACGGTATCGACCGCGTGCTCGAACGCCTGGACGTCGAGCTCGCCGTCCTCGCGACGGAACTTCATCAGGTTGAGCGAGGCGAGATTGCACGCCGAGTCGTCGAGGTGCATGTACTCGGAGCAGGGGTTCGACGCGTTGATGCGGCCCGAGTTCGGGCTCGTGTGCCACTTGTTGATCGTCGTGTCGTACTGGACGCCCGGATCCGCGCAGCGCCAGGCCGCCTCGGCCGCCTGCCTGAGGAGGTCGCGCGCGGGAATGGTCTTGACGACGCTGCCGTCGGTGCGCGCGGTCAGGTTCCAGTCCTCACCGGCCGCGGCGGCCTCCATGAAGGCGTCGGTGACGCGGATCGAGTTGTTGGCGTTCTGGTACTGAATCGAGGCCCAGTCGGGCGAGTTCAGCGACATGTCGTACCCGGCGGACTCGAGTACGCGCGCCTTCTCTTCCTCGTGCGCCTTACACCAGATGAACTCCTCGATGTCCGGGTGGTCGACGTCGAGGACGACCATCTTGGCCGCGCGCCGCGTCTTGCCGCCCGACTTGATCGTGCCGGCGGAGGCGTCGGCGCCCCGCATGAAGCTGACCGGCCCCGACGCATAGCCGCCCTTGGAGAGCTGCTCGTGCGAGGAGCGAAGCTTGGAGAGGTTGATGCCCGAGCCCGAGCCGCCCCGGAAGATGATTCCCTCGCGGCGGATCCAGTCGAGGATCGAGTCCATCGAGTCGTCGATCGAGAGGATGAAGCAGGCCGAGCACTGCGGCTTCTCCTCGAAGCCGACGTTGAACCAGACGGGCGAGTTGAAGGAGGCGAGCTGGTTGACGAGGATCGCCTTCAGCTCGGCCGCGAAGGTCTCGGCCTCCTCCTCGTCGGCGAAGTAGCCGCCGTCGCGCCCCCAGCCGGCGATCGTGTCGACGACGCGACCGATCATCTGCTTGACGCTCGACTCGCGCTCGGGCGAGGACATGCGGCCGCGGAAGTACTTCTGCGCGACGATGTTGGTCGCCGTCTGCGACCAGAACTTGGGAAACTCGACGCCCTTCTGCTCGAAGACGGGCTTGTCCTTGCCGGGGATGAAGGCGTCGCGGATCTCCCACTCGATCTCCGCGAAGGGATCGCGGCCCGGAATCGTGAAATAGCGGTCCACGCCGAGATGCTTCTCAGGCTCGACGACGGCGTTCACAAGAGCCTCGTCGGCGATGACAGGAGCGTTCTCGGTGCGTGAAGCGGACGCCATTTCTCTACCTCCAAGAGTATCTACTTCGGGATCCCGCAAATCGGGGGACCAGAAGGGTAAGGCGGACCCCGGACGGAGCCGATTTGCAGGGCTTTAAGCCCCAGGCCTTCCGCTCACAAGGACGCCCGCAGGGCGTCCGCGGCGGCCTGCAGGCGGGAGCTGACCTCGGTCAGTTCGCGCGCCGCGAGGTCGATGCGCTCCTGCTGCGTGTCCGCGCGCTCGCGAATGGAGTTGAGCTGGTCCGCCATGTTCTTAACCGCCTCAGTGAGGTCGGCAAGCTTGCCGGCGATCAGCGCCGTGTCCTCTCGCTGCGTCATCTCCGTCGCCGGATTCTAGCCGGGCGCACAAACCCAACCGCGCGAGCGACGAAGGACTAGGGCTGCCTCGGCGTCCAGCGGCTTTCCGCCGATTCGGCCGCCTTCGCGCAGAAGACCTCGATGCGGAACCCGTCGGGATCGAAGACGAAGAACGCGTAGTAGTCGTCGAGGTCGCGATCCTCCTCCGGCGGGTAGTGGATACGCGCGCCGAGCTGGCGGCACCGCTCGAAGGCTTCGTCGACCTCCTCACGGCGTTCGACCTCGAAGGCGAGGTGCTCGATCCCTACGTCGTAGTAGGTGTGCTCACCGCCGTCTGCCGGTCGAAGCCCAAGGTTCTGCTCGCCAAAGCGAAGGTAGACGACCTCCTCCGTGCCGCGATAACTCGGGACGCGGAGATCCTCCTCGAGGCCGAGCGGCCCGAGGATCCCGAGGTAGAAGGCGAGGGAGCGGCCGACGTCACCGACGCAGAGGTCGACGTGCTGGATTCCCCGTGCGGGCATGGGGCAGGCTAGGGCGCGAACCTCTCGGCACGCAACTCGCCGTAGATCTCGGACACGGGTGGTTTTCGACGACTGGCCGTGCGAGCCTAGGGGTGCTGTGAGCCCGGATACGCCACCAAGCAGCGAGAACGAGGAGTTCTGGCGCGACTTCCTCAGCGGCGGGCATTCCAAGGAGCATGCGGCCCGCCGCGTCCTCAAGCTGATACCGCAGGATCCGCGCTGCAGGCTCTGCGCGGCCCCGTTCTCCGGCGTCGGCGCGCCGCTGATGCGACTGATGGGCAAGACGCCTTCGGACAAGAATCCGAACTGGTGCGCCTCGTGCTTCAAGTTCATGACCGACCACCATGGCGGCGCAGAGATCGAGTGCACGTTGCTGTTCGCGGACATACGCGGCTCCACTGCACTGGCCGAGGGCATGCCGCCGGCGGATTTCCGCCAGCTGATGGATCGCTTCTACGACACCGCCGCGGCAGCGGTCTTCGACCACGACGGCATCGTCGACAAGTTCGTCGGTGACGACCTGGTCGCGATGTTCTTTCCGCTGCTCAGCGGAACGCGGCACGCCGCTCGCGGCGTCGACGCAGCAGGCGCGCTGCTGCGAGCCACCGGCCATGCGGATCCAGGCGGTCCCTGGGTTCCGGTCGGCGCCGGCGTCCACACCGGTATGGGATGGGTCGGCGCCGTGGGCGCGGGGACGCACACGACGCTCACGGTCCTCGGGGACGCGGTCAACACGACGGCACGACTGGCAGGGGCCGCCACGGCCGGGGAGATCCTCGTCACCGCAGACGCCGCCACAGCAGCCGGTCTCGATTCCAGCTTGGAACGCAAGCTGCTCGACCTGAAGGGCAAGCAGGAGCCTGTTCAGGTGGTCAGGCTCACCGTGAGCCCGCTGTCAAACGCCGGCTAGAACCTCAGGCCTGGTCCCCTATGTAGATCGCGATGTCGGCGACGACGGCCAGCACGCCGACGATGATGGCCGCGGTAGCAACTCCCGTCGTGTCGCCGCGCTGCCGTGCGAGGTACCCGAGCAGAATTCCCGGGAGCGCGAGGATCGGCGGCGCGCCGCTCCAGAAGACGGCCACCGTCAAGAGTCCCAAAACGCTCAGAATCAGCCCGGTTCTGGCCGCCGGCCACGCTCCGCGCACCGCTCGGGGGACGACGAAGCCAAAAACGATCGCGGCGAGGACGGCGATGATGATCAAGACCGGCCAGTAATCGCCGAAATCGCCGTTGTCGCCGAAGCTTCCCCATGCGCCCAGAGCGGCGGAGATCGCGACCGCCACGACGGCCGTGATCGCGACCGCGCCGGGCGGAATCGGTTGCGGGTTGAGGCTGACTTGGTCGCCGGGCTGCATGGGTTCTCCTTGTGCCGGGGTCGACTGCGGGGGAGAACCTATAGCGGCACCGAGAAGCCGTCTAGGCGTCGAGGCCCTTGGCGCGGAGTTCGTCGAGGGCCTGCTCGCTCTTCTTCAGGTCCTCCAGGCCCATGCCGCGCAGGACGTTCTCGGCCTTCGTGAACTGGATCTCTCCGTACTCGACGACCTGGACGTGGTTGCCCCACGGGTCACGGAAGTCCACCGAGCCTCGAGGCTGGACGTCCACGCCGGCATCCTGCAGCGCGCGCCGAGCGGCCTCCTTGTCGTCGACGACGAGACCGAAGTGGCGATGCGAGTCGGGCGCCTGCGTGCGGCCGGCGGCGAGCGCGATGAACTGGTCGCCCATGTCGATGAAGGCCATGCGGCCACCGCGGCCACGGAGCTCGAACTCGAAGATTCGCCCGTAGAACTCGAGCGCCTCTTCGATGTCGCCCACTTCGAGCGCGATGTGGTTCAGGCCGACGAGCCGGGGGCGCGCCATGACCTCATGCTACGGACCGCCGTCAGTCGCGGCGCTGCGCGAGGGCGAAGAGCCCGGTTCCCAGGCGCGTGTGCAGGAAGGGCCGCTGGATGACCCGAAACGGCAGCGTCGCACCCTGTGTGAGGGGGGCGAGCCAGTTGGGCGGCTGCCGCCACCTTCCACTCGCAGCCGTCTGCTCGGCCATCGTGCTGCCGTGCGAGCTGGGGATGCGCGCGAGCAGGCTTCGCGCCGTTTCGAGCGCATACCCGAGCGGGAAGCCGTACAGCGAGAGCTGGGGCTCGGCGAATCCCGCCTCGACGAGGAGCTCGGCCATCTGCTCGGGCTCGTAGCGCCGATAGTGCCCGCCTGCCCGATCCAGCGCGCCGAAGCGCGACTGGAACGGGGGGGTGCTCAGCATCACCCATCCGCCCGGCCGCAGGTGCTCCCGCCACATCCGCAGACTCGCCGCCTCGTCCTCGATGTGCTCGATCACCTCGAAGGCCCCCACCAGCGCAAACAGGTCTCCGGCGTCGAGGGCGGTCACGTCTCCGCAGATCACCGTCCCGCCGGCCGGCTCGATCTGGCGGCGCGCAATTGCGCAGGTCTCGGGGCTCGGCTCGAGCCCGACGTACGTGTAGCGACGCGCGAGCCGCGCTCCGAGCGCCCCCACGCCTGTCCCGATCTCGAGAATCGAGTCGACCTCGGGAAGCCTGGCGAGCGAACGCTCGATGCAGTCGTAGCGCAGCCAGGCGTTGAGCGTGAGGAGGGGAAGCACGCCGGGATGTTACGGGCGGGCCGCGCTCGCCTTTAAAGGAATCCCGGCCGCAAGGCGCTCGTCGAGCGGTCGGACGACCGCCGCGGGCGCGAAAGCTTCTGCGGCGCGGCGGTAGGCCGCTTGCCGCAGCGCCCAGACACGCGCCCTGTCTGAGACAAGCTCCCGCAGGGCAGCTGCGAGCGCCCGGGGATCGCCGGGGGGAACGAAGACGGCGGCCTCCCCGAGCGATGCTCGCTGCGCCTGCGAGTCGGACGTCACGATCGCACAGCCGGCGGCGGCGCCTTGAAAGACCTTGTTCGGGGTCACGCGCAGCCCCTTCGGGTTCGCGCCGAATATCCCCAGGCAGATGTCGTGATCCGCGACGAGCCCCGGCAGCTTCTCGTACTCGACCCAGTCGAGCCACTCGACGGCGGGCAACGAGCCCGCGAGCCGACGCGTCAGGTCGAGCTCCTGTCCGCGTCCCAGGATCGTAAAGCGGACGAGCGCCGGGTCGGGATCGAGCAGCCGCAGGGCCTCACCGATCACCGGAGCGCCCTGAAGTGGCGTGAAGATCCCGAAGAAGACGACGCGAATAGGCCCGGTGTCGCACGGCTCCGGCTCGTGGAACCACTCGCGAGACGCTCCCACCTGGACGACGACGGCGTCCGCCCTCGCCGGCTCGGGGAGGAGTCGACGGTGGCCTTCCGTGTCGACGACGACGAGGTCTGCCGCACGCACGGCGGCCCGGTCGAGCCGGTTGAGCACGCCGAGCAGCATCCGTGAGCGCGTGCCTCGATCGATCGCGGTGTCCGCCAGGAAGAGGTACTGGTCGAGGACGATCGGGGTCCGCGGCCAGAGCCGCCGGGCCAGATGAACGTCGAAGTGCGCGAGGTAGGGGACGAGGACGACGTCGGGGTCCGGCAGTCCTCGCGCCTTCCGCCAAAGTCTCGGCCACACCTCGCCGATGCGAAGCGCGAGCAGCGGCGCGCGAAACGGCTGCCGGGCAGCCCGCACTCGGCTGGCCGTGTCGAACGGGAGCGGGACGTTGCACTCGACAACCTCGTGATTGAGCTCTTGGAGGCCGTCGAGGAGGACCCGCACGCGCGGCTGCTCCCAGAGGCGATAGCTCCCGAAGCTGAGGATCCGCACCGGGGGCTAGGCGGGCATCCTGGCGACCGCCACGAGACCCGAGCCGAGCCTGGTCTCGTGGAACGGCCGCTGGAGGAGGCAAAAGGGCGTTGCCAGGACCGTGATCAGGCTTCCCAGCCGCTCCGTCGGCTGAAACCGCCGCCCGCTGGCCGCGGTCAGCTCCTCCTGCGAGCCGTCGGCGCCGGCGATTCGGACGAGCACATTCTTGGCCGCGTCGAGGGCGTAGCCGATCGGGAACCCGTAGAGAAGAACTCGCGGCTCGCGCAGGCCGGTGCCGAGCAGGAGCTCTCGCATCTGCTCCGGCTCGTAGCGACGAAAGTGCCCGACCGCCCGGTCGGACGGGCCGAAGCGGCGCTGGAACGGCGGCACGCTCAGCATCACCCATCCACCCGGCCGGACACGAGCCGCCCAGGTGGCGAGGGTCTCGGCGTCGCGCTCGACGTGCTCCAGCACCTCGAACGCGCAGACGAGGTCGAACACAGCACCCGGGTCGAGGGCCGAGACGTCGCCGCAGACGACTTGTCCCCCCGAGGGCTCGACTCGAGTGCGCGCGACCGCGCTCGCCTCTGGATCCGGCTCGACCCCGACGTAGCGATACGTCTGCGCGAGCCGCGCCCCGACGGCTCCCTCGCCCGCGCCGATCTCGAGGACGGACTCGATCCCGGAGAGGTCCTGAAGCGTTCGCCGAACGAGGTCGTAGCGCAGGCTGGCGCTGAAGGTCAGAGGCGGTGGCCGTACGCTCAGCGCAGGTCCTTGTTCGAGTCCATGGCTGCCGTCCATGATCGCCCTATGTCGGTCTGTGTCGTGACGTCGCTTCGGAAGCGGGCTCGCGGCACACCTCCGTGATGGCGCGTATCGCCTCGTGATGGCACGTGTCGGCACGTGTATTTGCAAACGTATTTGCAACTTTGCATAGGGCTCTAGCCGATTATCTAGCTCGTCGCGCTCCTAGGTGCCGAGCCGCCGCTTGAACAGCAACAGGTGCCCTCCTGACTGGCCTTCGGTCAGTGGGCACCCGTTGGCTGGGTCTGAGGCTTCGGATTCCCGAGCGGGAACTAGGGGCAGGTGAGCGTTTCCGTATCGATGGACGAGGTGACCGTTCCGTCGGGGTTCACCGTGATGTGGAAGAGCGCGTGGTCCTTGATCCGCGACCCATCGGAGCCTTGGAGGACGATGTTGCCGGTGAATGTGGCGGTAAAGGTCTTGGAGTTCACGTTCTCGCCGTCCCAAAATGTCGCGTGGCCGCTGTAGGTCGGCTGGCTGGCGTCGTCGGGGATGAACGTGAAGGTGCCGGTGACCGTGGTGGTCTCGTGGGAAGTGCCGTTGTCCAGGGTGGTGATGTGAGAGACGCCTCGGGCGTCGAACGTCAACGTCCCGGTTGCGCCCGAGCACAGGTTCACGTCCGCCGTGATGTCGCTGCCGCTGAAGTGAACGGCCTCGGTCTCGGTCGCGAAGGCGGCTGCTGCCGCAAATGTCAGCGTGGCGATCAGCGCCGCTGTCGCCACTGCAACGGCGCGTAAGGGCCGTCTCAGGTTCCAGAACGGAAAAGAGCGGGTCTGTGGAGCGGGAAGGCTTGCGGGAGGGCGGCGGCGGGCTAGGGTGAGAACGTGAAGATCGCAGACGCCCACGGCACTTCGCTGAGCCTCGTTTTCCTTGCGCTGACTCTGAGGGAGGCGAAAGAAATGCTGGACACCCTCAATCAGATGCTCGAAGACCCGTCAACGCACAGGCACGAACACGTTTCGGATCACCACTGGTTGCAAACGGGCGACGAGTCCGACGAGCGGGAAGTCATCCTCAGCATTTACGACGACTAGAGGGTTGGGCCGAGCGGGAAGCGTTCCGGGAGGGCGGCGTCCTCCGCTCGTGAACAGCTGGAAAAGGAATAGATCGGAGGGCCGTGGGCGAGACCCTACGTCACGAATGGTTCCGCAACCGGACCGATGCTGATCACAGCGGCAACGGAGCCCGCGAAGCCGCTTCCGAAGCGGCCTTAGCGCAAATCCTTGTTCGACTCCATGTCGAACCACATGGCGAAGAGCAGCAGCTGAAGCCCTGAGATGACGAGGAGAGCGACGAGGACGATCGTCGCGCTCGGAACCGCGTTGCCCCCGATCCTCAGCACGACCTCGGCGACCCCCAGGAGGAACCCGCCTGCGAACAGGAGAATCCCGAGCATGTAGAAGAGGATTAGCGGGTGGAAGTCGCGGATGACGTACTTCTGGCCCATCCGCCAGAAGAAACCCTTGAGCAAGAGCCACGAGATCTTCGGCACCACGTGGCGCAGGCGAATTCCGCTCCGCTCGCCGACGCCGTAGATCGGCCGCGACGGGTAATCCCGCACGCGCCGGTTGAAGACGTTCAGGTGCACGAGCAAGTCGTTGGGGAAGCCGTAGCGGCGGTAGATCCGGTCGAGGTCGAGCAGCTTGAGCGTCTCGAGGTTCACCGCGGTGTAGCCCGACTGCGAGTCGGCGACGTGCCAGTAACCGGAGGCGATCTTCGTCATGAACGAGAGCGCGGCGTTCCCGAGGTAGCGCGTGCGCGGGATCAGCTGCCACGCCTGGCCGGTGAAGAGGCGATTGGCCTTGGCGTAATCGGTCTCGTCGATGGCGATGGCCCGCACGAGTGTCTCGAGATCGTCGGGATCCATCTGGCCGTCGGCGGCCATCACGCAGGTCACGTCGACGCCGATGGAGATCGCCCGGCGGTAGCCGGTGACGATCGCCGCGCCCACTCCCTGGTTGCGCTCGTGCGCGATGATCTCGACCCGCTTGTCCGCGTTCTGGGCGCGCACAGCGGTCTCGTCCTTCGAGCAGTCGTCAACGACGATGATGCTGTCGACGAAGGCGGGAATGCCGGAGACGGTCGAGCCGACCAGCGCCTCCTCGTTGTAGGCGGGGACGACGACCGCGACTGTGCGCCCCTCGTACACCCGGTGAATCTAGCTCAGGCTCCGGCCATTCTCCGAATGTAAG
>WNFU01006091.1_pt1 | contig 28576 bp, 19 predicted proteins | sample 5400121 | NCBI WGS metagenome assembly WNFU01 (sample SAMN13153360, study PRJNA577476) | soil metagenome | isolation source: 100 cm soil or saprolite under grassland replicate 1 | place: USA:California | collected 2016-06-15 | reverse complement strand
GGTGTTAGCTGGGGTCCAGGCTACTTTTAAGGGCTATGCCGGGTTCGAAGTCATCGCCTTAGATCAGCCGGCAACCGAGCGTGAACTGCTCGCATTCGACCCGAACGTAGTTGTTTTTGACATGGGAGCCTTGGAATCCGAATTCCTATTTGCGTCAGATGCTTCCTGATGGACAAATAGGCTAGATTTTCTGGGAGGCAACAAGTAAATGTGCAAGTTTGGCCGGCATTCTCCTGTCGGAATGGCGGAGCGCGCTAGTATGAAGAAAGCTGGTTGTCCACTGGAGAAGATACCATGGCAACATCGCCTGGTTGGATCTGCAGATTTTGTTCCAAACCGTTCCTGCGGGGAGCTTATTAACAAGCAAAACTCGCCGCATCTACATTAGTATCGAGCAAGTCGAAGACATGCACCTTATGGTGGGACACTTTTAGTAATGCCCTACGAGAGATTGATCAAACAATTTCAGCCCATATCTTGGAGCGTTAACCGCTGGATTGATCATACTGGCAACTATATTCATGCGGATGCGATTAAGGAAAAAACTCAACCTGGGAGGTAGGAAAATGGAAGCTTTACGAAAAGTATGGCAAACTTGGAAACGGATCGGGCAATTCATCGGCGATCAAATCGGTCGGGTGGTCTTAACAGTGTTCTACTTTACCTTGTTCATGCCGTTTGCTTTGGGTGTGCGGTTTTTTGGGGACCCACTGGCAATCCGTCCGCTTAGCCGCGCAAAATGGCTGGAACGCAGAACGCAGGACCTGACTCTTGAGGATTCACGGAGGCTTTTCTAATGTACATCTTGGGTATATCTTGCTACTATCACGACGCAGCCGCGGCTTTGTTACAAGACGGTGTGTTGGTGGCCGCCGCCGAGGAAGAGCGCTTCACCCGCATAAAGCATGACTACGGCTTCCCAAGTCATGCGATCGATTTCTGCCTGCGCCAGGCCGGGATTACAGGCCACGACCTGGACTATGTGGTCTTCTATGAGAAGCCGCTGCTGAAATTTGAGCGGATCTTGATGACTACACTGCAGACTTTCCCCCAGTCCTGGGGCGTATTCCGAGAGTCAATGATCACCTGGTTCAACGACAAGCTTTGGATCAAGAGCCACATTTTGACCAAGCTAAACATCCCGGACGAGAAACTACTCTTCGTCGAGCACCATCTGAGCCACGCGGCGAGTGCTTTTTTCTGTGCACCTTATGAGGATGCGGCAATCCTTACCGTGGATGGTGTGGGCGAATGGACCACGACCACCGTCGGAAAAGCCACTGCGGATTGGGATGGAAGAGGCAAGAATCATATCGAGCTGTTCAACGAGGTAAAGTTCCCCCATTCCCTCGGCCTGCTGTATTCGGCGTTCACAGCCTTCCTGGGTTTCCAGGTCAATGAAGGGGAGTATAAGGTGATGGGGATGGCGCCGTATGGGAATCCGACAAGGGTGGACGACGTCTACAAACTCGTCGAGATGGGCAACGACGCTAGTTTCCGGCTGAATATGGATTATTTTTCCTTCCACCAATCCACGACCCAGACCTTCAGCAAAAAATTCGTGGATCTTTTTGGCGCTCCGCGCGCGCACGAATCCGTCTTTTATACGCCCACCACGCATCCCAAAAAGGATCATCCGAATTGGGATACAAAGACCGCCGAAACCAACCAGTATTATGCCAATATTGCTGCCAGCATCCAAACGGCAACCGAGGAGATGCTGCTGAAAATGGCACGGTATGCTTATGAGCGGACCGGGCTCAAGAGGCTGTGCATGGCCGGGGGTGTAGCCCTGAACTCTGTGGCGAACGGCCGCATCCTGCGCGAGACCCCGTTCGAGGAAGTTTTTATCCAGCCCGCCGCGGGCGACTCAGGAGGAGCGCTAGGGGCGGCCCTTTACGCTTATCACGTCCTATTAGGCCAACCCAGGAAATTCGTCATGGAACACGCCTATTGGGGCCAGGCTTATTCTCCCCAGGAAACGAAAACCGCTATTGAAGCTACCGGTCGCTCCTACCAGTGCATCGAAGATCCCGAGCGCCGGGCAGAGATGATGGTGGACGACATGCTGGCTGGCAAAGTCATCTCCCTCTTCCAGGGGCGGTTCGAATGGGGACCACGGGCGTTGGGTAACCGCTCTATCCTGGCCGATCCGCGCCGGGCGGAGATGAAGGACATCGTCAACGCGCGTATCAAGTTTCGAGAGCCATTCCGCCCCTTTGCCCCGGTGATTCTGGAGGAGCGCGTCAATGAGTACTATGCCGGCACGGAGAATTCAGCCCGAAATTATCCCCTGCGGTATATGCTGATGGTCTATTCTACGAGGGACGGGTGTGGCGATAAAATCCAGGCCGTGACCCACGAAGGAGGTACAGGAAGGATCCAAACGGTGCAACGCGACACCAACCCGCTGTATTACCGGAGCATCGAGTTGTTCGGCCAGGCGACTGGGGTACCGGTCTTGCTGAACACCAGCTTCAATTTGCGGGGCGAACCCATCGTCACCACACCTGCGAATGCCTTGAACACTTTTGGTAAAAGCGATATCGACACGCTTTATATGGATAACTTTGTGGTTAGAAAGTGAGGATGATCAATGAAAAATTTTTTCCGTAGTATGTCTTTAAATGTAGGCATCGTTGGGCAGCTTCTGAATTTCCTGTGGCAGCGCAAGCTTTGGTGGCTGATCCCAATGGTTGTTGTCCTATTGGTCTTTGGATTATTGCTCGTCTTTGCTTCAGCCTCTGGGATCGGCCCGTTTATTTATACACTCTTTTGATAATTTTACAGTTCTGACAGGCCTTGGCTTCTGCTTCGGCATGCACGAATTTGCGGTAAGCTAGCACAACGTGCGTGGCCGATAGTGGAATTTGCCTGATCGGATTGTGTGGCCGTAATCATTTGACTTTGATAGGAGAGGCATCCTCGACTCGCGGGTTGTCTCTCTTATCATAGGTATATTGGTTCAATCAAGCTTGTAGGTGGCACTGTGGTAACTTCAAAGGCTTTGTTTGAATTTCTGGAGCATTCTGCCGGAATCGATCTGGATAGAACCGCGGTTATCGAACCTGGCCGGGGCTCGATCACGTATGGTGAACTTAACGCACTTGCTAATCAACTACGCGATCGACTTTACCACCTTGGAGTTTGCCGCGGAGATCGTGTCGGGGTTTATCTGCATAAATCTATCGATTCTTTGGCAGCCATTTTTGGGGTATTAAAGACTGGCGCTGCTTACGTTCCGGTCGATCCAGGCGCCCCGGTTTCCAGGAATGCTTATATCCTCTCTGACTGCCAGGTGAAGGCGGTGGTCATAGAAAATTGCTTTGTGAATGACTTAGCCTCTGAATGGGGTGCCAGGGGGGATAGTTCCCGCTTCTTAATATTGGACCGTACAGGTGGGGGCAAATATATCAAAGAGATGTTAGATCAAGCCGAAGCGAGTATGCCAGTCTCACCAGGGGTTAGTGTTAACCCTTCTCTTGACGATCTTGCTTATATTCTTTACACCTCCGGTTCGACTGGCAAGCCTAAAGGGGTTATGCTCACCAATCGAGCGGCGATCAGTTTTGTAGATTGGTGTTCAGAGGCTTTCGGACCTGATCCCAACGACCGTTTCTCATCCCACGCGCCTTTTCACTTTGACCTTTCTATCCTGGATATATATCTGCCGATTAAACATGGCGCCTCGCTGGTCCTGATCTCTGAGGAAATTGGGAAAGATCCTGTCCGTTTGGCCGCGATGATTTCAGAGAGCAATATCACGATTTGGTATTCGACGCCCTCTATCTTGAGTATCTTGGCCCAGTACGGGAGGTTAGAACGATACGATTATTCCAGTCTCCGGACGGTGCTTTTTGCCGGTGAAGTTTTTCCAGTCAAGCATCTTCGCGCTCTCAAGGAACTGATTCCAAATCCCAGGTATTTTAACCTTTATGGTCCAACGGAAACTAACGTTTGTACATTTTATGAAATTCCCAAAATCATCCCGGAAGACCGAACGAATCCCTTTCCTATCGGAAAAGCGTGCTCCAACTACAGGATCGGAATCGTCGATGAGCTTGGCAGGGAAGTATCGCCTGGCAAAGAAGGAGAGTTATGCGCGAGTGGGGCGGGGATGATGATCGGTTATTGGAACCTGCCTGAAAAAACAGCGAACGCTTTTCTGGTTGATTCCTCAGGCAACAAATGGTACAAAACAGGGGATATCGTATTCGAGGGGTCGGATGGAAATTACATATACGTTGCTCGGCGAGATCGGATGGTGAAAAAGAGGGGTTACCGGATTGAGTTAGGTGAGATCGAGGCAGGTTTATATCGCCATCCAGCGATAAAAGAAGCTGCAGTGGTCGCTCTGCAGGACAACGATGGGGTAAAGATTAGAGCCTTCGTCAGTCATCACAAGGATAGCCGTCCTTCGATCATTGAGTTAAAACATTTCTGCGCACAAAACCTCCCCGCTTATATGGTGCCTGACCTCTTTTCTTTCTTAGATTTTCTCCCGAAAACATCTACAGATAAGATCGATTACCAGAAACTTAAGGAGTTCTCCTCAAAGGATGCGTAGCCTGTTCCAGAGGAGGCAACTCGATCGGGCATTTTGATGCGGTTGGATTGTAAATGAATTCCGTAATACCTAGCCTGGACAGACCACGTACAGTAGCCATTCCCCACGGAAACGAAATAGATGGTATCACTGAGGTAATATCAGACGAGCTCAACGCACTGGGTTACCAGCCTGTATATTTTCAAATTGGCTCTCTCATACCTGAAAAAGCCGAAGTGGTTTTCTCTTTTGGTCCATACGGAAAGTTCTTAACTATCCCGTGCCAATTAGCCAAAATGCCTCCCGACCAGAAGCCAATTTTCGTCCATTGGAATACCGAGGGGATCCCTGATCCGAGAATCCCCTGGAAAATCATGAGCTCAATCGCCGGATGGCGTTCCTGGTTGGGGAGGGTCCAGGATTCTCGAAACGGTTCTGCAAGAATCCCCGGAACCGAAAGGCTCTTCTCTCTAATCGAATCTCGGATGTCGCGTTTTCGTTACCTTGGAGATTACTATTATGCACATCGTCGAGGTTGGTTAGATATCTTTGCTGATACATCGGAGATCTATGCTGAGATACACCGCCGACATGGGTTACCAACGATTGTCGCACATTGGGGAGCAACACCCCAATGGTACAAAGATCTGGATTTGGAACGAGATATCGATGTTCTGTGGATGGGAACGCGAGGCACAAGAAGACGCAGCATATTATTAGACCGGGTGCAAAGCGAACTTGAGGCCAATGGGGTGCGAATGCATGTAGCTGACGGAAAAGAGAACCCGTTTATCTTCGGTGATCAGCGCATTTATTACCTGAATCGATCCAAAATCACCCTCAATATTACCCGCACCTGGTACGACGACAACTTTTCCCGCATTGCGCTGGCAGCTCCAAACCGCTCATTAATCGTTTCTGAAATGATTCTCCCCCATTGTCCAAGTTTTATCGCAGGAACACATTACGTGTCTGTCCCGGTCGAAAAACTTGCCGAGACGATTCTATACTATTTGGATCATGAAAAAGAAAGATTACGTATTGTCGACAATGCTTATCATTTGGTCACTACCAAACTTGTATTCCGGGAAAGTATTAAGTCAATCATGGATGCTGTAAACCAAGTGTATCAATCGATCCATCCAATCGATCATAGCCCAATACTGGATATTTATGACCTACCTGGCTGATGATATCCTGACCAAACTGAATCGCATGCGTACGGCGGTATCGATTGAAGCGCGCGTCCCATGATTGGATCATCGCATCTTTGAGTTTGTCCTGAGCTTGCCACAACCCATGAAAATCCACCGGGGGAAGACCAAGGTGATTCTATCCAAAGTCTGTTTTAAATGAAACTGAGCAGGGCTTCGGCATCCCGATAAAAAATTGGCTGCGGGAACCTCTGCAACCTAGCGTGACAGACCTGCTATCAGACGACTGCATAAAACAGCGCGGTTACTTCAATCCTCAGACTGTCTCTCACTGGGTCCGAGAACATCTGGATGGGATCGCCAACCAAAGCCATCGCCTGTAGTCTCTAATAGTCTTTGAACTTTGCCAGGAAAACGTTCTATCGTTTTAGTAAATTTCTAACTCGTGAAGAATGATTGAAGGCTATTCATGTTTGAAACTCCCTACTGAAAAGGTTTACATCCTTCGAGGATGAAAAATGCGAATTTTATTTCTCACCAACTTTTATCTGGTTCATGGATCGGGCGGAGAAGAGCAATCGTGTCAGCAAGTGGTGGAAGGCTTAAAGCAGCGAGGTCATACTACGCTGGTTTTGACAAGCATGCATGGTACCAACAATGTGCCTGTGGAAGCAGATGGAACCTACCGATCCTTGTATTTGGAAGTGGACTTGGTACCCTGGCGGCATAGTATAACCTTTTTTACCAAGAGAAAAGCAAGGGAAAAGCATAATTTACAGTGCTTTGAGCGCGTTCTCGAACAGTTCGAACCGGACGTAGTCTTCATTTGGGGCATGTATAATCTGCCCAGGTCGCTGCCGGCTTTAGCTGAAGCCCGGTATTCAGATAAAGTCATTTATCGGTTTGCCACATACTGGCCAACCTTACCCAGTGCACACGAATTCTATTGGCGTGCCTCCGGACGCAAATGGTATAGCCGGATTCCTAAGCAGGTATTAGGCCAATTCGCTCTGGCGATGCTGGCCAATGAGGTTCAGCAGCATCCTTTGACTTTTAAACATGCCATCTGTGTCAGCGCTGCATCTCGAAATGTCCTGGTAAAGGCCGGTATCCCCGTTCCGAACGCTCGAATCATATATACCGGTCTCGACGCTAATAGGTACTTGAATGGCGAACAGCATCAGCGAGGCCATGACGACCGTAGCCTTAACTTGCTTTACGCAGGCCGGCTAACTTCCGACAAGGGCATTGACACAGCCATCGAAGCGATGACCAAACTGGTTTTCGATCAGGGCCAGCGGGAAATTAGATTGAGCCTGGCGGGTTCCGGCTCCGCAGAGTACGAAAACCACTTGCGTTTCCTTGTACACCAGGCAGGGCTAACCGATTTTGTGTCGTTCTTGGGGTGGGTACCACCTGAGGAAATGCCTGGGTTGCTGCGCAAATTCGACGTGCTTTTGCTGCCATCCAACTGGCCGGAGCCCTTTGCGCGGATGTTGTTGGAGGGCATGATCTCGGGTTTAGTGGTCGTGGCTACACCAACTGGAGGGACACCTGAGATTGTTTTGGACGGTGAAAATGGGTTGCTATTCACGCCAGGCAATCCTGAAGATTTAGCTCGGAAGATCGGTCGACTTGTGGATGACCCTGAGTTACGTAGAAAGCTGGCAAAAGCTGGTAAGCAAACCATCATGGAGAGATTTACCGTGACAAAAATGATGGATGAGATTGAGAGCTTTCTCCAAGATATCGCATTTGTTTCGACCACGGAGAAAACCGGTCAATTGGAGCCTATTCAGAACCCCGGCTAACTAGGTAGGCTGCCTGGCTTCCGATACAGTAGATACGTATCACATCATGTAGAGAAGGCACAATATTGAAGTCATTACCAACGACTAGCGTTATCATTCCCACCTACAACCGCAAGGACTCACTGCTGCGATCGCTTGATAGTCTAGGACAGCAAACCTTCCCTATGGACCGGTTAGCGGTTGTCGTCGTGGATGATGGCTCTACGGATGATACTCGGACCATAGTCAGCCAACAGTATCCTTTTACCTTACGTTATGTGCGCCAGAAAAATCAAGGGGCAACGGCAGCCCGCAACTATGGGGCCACGATCAGCCAGTCTGAAATTCTGGTTTTTATTGATGATGATGTAACTATTTCGCCGCAGACTCTGGAAGCTTTTGCTGAAAGGTGTGGCCAAAGGACAAAGGTCCTTGCGATGGGGACAATAAACAAGCGCAGTAGCGTTAATGCATCGGTCTATACCCCGGTCGTGCTAACTATGGCGGACCATTCTTTGATTGCACATGACGATGTTGAGTTCCATTTTATTGATTGTAATTCGGAACTTCTCGCGTGTAAGCGCCGCGACTTTTTTGACATTGGCATGTTTCAGGACCCGACCGGGGGACATGGCTGGCCAAATTGGGACGATGTTGATTTTGGATATCGGGCCCATCTGAGTGGTTTCCGGCTATTAGGAACAGGCAAAGCAATAGCGGAACATTGGGATCATTCTATTTCTAACCGGACCACAGCATGTCAGCGGTTCTATCGGGCTGGTAGGTCTGCTGTATGGTTGTTCAAAAGACACCCGGAGCTTCAGACACTTATCCCCATGCTCTATGACAAGACTCCCCTGGCTTGGGAACAGGACTCGCCCCTGCTTATCGCTCGCAAATTGGCTCGACACCTAGTGTCATCCCCACCGGTACTAGGCAGTATGGTAAAACTCGTAAGCATCTTGGAGCAGCATTACCCCTCGCCTGTTGTTCTTCGCCGCCTTTATTACTTGCTGCACGGAGCTAATTTGCTTCTAGGCTATCGGGAAGGCTTACGTGAGTTTAAACTGGCGGGAGTCCAAGAATGAAGCCATACCTAGATGTTTCACAACTTCGGCTGCGCCCACTGCTTGTTGTTGGCGAGTTGCTGCTGATCGCCGCTCTGGCGTTTATGGCTTCACAACGCCAGTTGACGCTGGTCCTTATTCTACCTTTAGGTGTTGTTCTAGTTTTGACCTTCCTGCGCTGGCCGTCTCTCGGCTTAATCGTCGCCTCTTTGGCCGGGATGGTCGTTCCTTTCACTGGCCCCAGCGGCTTAACCGTGACCATGATCTTGGTGGCCCTACTGCTTGGCCTTTGGCTGCTGGAGATGGTGGTCCGCGAGCGTCAAATAGGGCTCGTTCCTTCTCGGACTGTATGGCCGTTGTTGTCCTTCCTCGTCATAGCCTTGATCTCGTTTGGGCTTGGTCAATTGAACTGGCTCCCCTTCGCCCTCCATGCGCCTCTGGGTGCCCAGCTTGGTGGCCTGTCTATCATTGTGCTTTCGGCTGGTACTTTCCTGTTGGTGGCAAATCAGGTGCATGACCTGGGCTGGTTGAGCAGGATGACCTGGGCGTTTCTGGCCTTTGGAGCATTGGCCATTGTTGTTGGATCGGTGCTACCAAAGCTTGGACTGTCTACCCAGAAATTGATCCAGCCCGCAGGGAGTGTATATTTTATCTGGCTGGTGGCAATGGCTTTCAGCCAGGCTGCATTGAATGGAGATTTGCATCCAGGCTGGCGGTTGGCGCTCGGTGCGCTGGTACTGTACACATTTTATGATCTATTTTTTTTAAGATTCGGCGACAAATCTGGTTGGTTACCAGCCCTTTTCTGCATCGCCGTTATCATCGGAGCTCGCTCCTGGCGTGCCGGCTTGGCGCTGATTCCGGTCGCAGCCCTGTCAGCTTTGTATCTGTGGAGGGGACTCGTTGCTACAGATGAATACAGCATCTCAACGCGCTTTGATGCCTGGTCGATCCTGGCTCAGATTATCAAAATTAATCCCGTATTGGGGTTGGGCTTTGCCAATTATTACTGGTATACACCGCTTTTTCGTATCAGGGGTTATGCGGTCAGCTTCAACTCACACAATAACTATGTGGACATTATCGCCGAGACCGGATTTGTGGGGTTGGTTTGCTTATTGTTGTTTTTTTGGCAGGTGGGCCGGCTAGGCTGGCAGCTACGAGAGCAAGCGCCAGCCGGATTTGCTCAGGCCTACGCTTATGGCGCCTTAGGTGGGCTGGCAGGGATGGTTGTGGCAGGGATGATGGGGGATTGGGTTTTGCCTTTTTTCTATAATGTTGGCCTGAGCGGGTTCCGATCCAGCGTGCTCGGCTGGCTTTTCCTGGGTGGATTGGTGAGTTTAGAGCAGATGGTAACAACACAGAAATTATCAGCAGCGCCGCAATGAGAAAATTCTATTACTATCTCCATCTACCTATCCTCATCCTAATTGGCATCAGTGCAGTTTTCTATTTTAATTTCACTGCTGAAGACGCTTACATAACCTATCGATATGCAGAGAATTGGGTCAATACTGGATCCCTGGTGTACAATGCAGGTGAGCCGATCAATGCAATGACTTCACCTTTACACGCTGTACTTTCAGCAGCATTATTCTTTGTGACCGGCAATACTGTTCTAAGTTATAAAATCATTTCTTTAGTCCTATTGTTCCTTTCAGCCCTGCTCGTTTGGTATCGATACAGAGAACACCTTCATTGGCAGGTATTGGCCCTCATCTTGTTGATACCGCCCTGCGTACTGCTGTGGACATTTGGAGGACTGGAAACCCCCATTCTGCTTTTTCTGGCAACCATTACGGTGATCTTAGCCGACCGTCCGCCCCCATTCAGGCTTAATTTGCTATGTGTGATATTTCTTTTGGCTGGCCTGGCTTTTCTTACCCGTTATGATTCAATCTTATTTTTCCTTCCAGTAACTCTTTATGTGGCTTCGAAAGCACGATCGGTTAAGGATGTTGTTATTGCCTTAGCCGGAGCGGTAATTTTGCCCTTGGTCTGGATCTTCATCAGTATTTACTACTACGGTGATCTTCTCCCAACTTCATTTTATGTTAAGACCCCAACAGGGAAATTGTGGGATTTGATTCGTAATGGAAAATATATAGCTTCTTACCTTCTTTATATTGGAATAATTCCTGCAGCAGCCCTGGTATTTGTTCTGCTTGTACCAAAACATAGAACGATTGGTGTTCTATACCGGCACTTCAAAAGTATTTGGTGGCTCTATGTCGGACTATTGTTAGAGATTTTTTATGGGTTGACGACGGCAACCCACCACATGATGTTTTCTTTTCGCTTCTTTGTTCCCTATATACCTTCGACCGTGATTCTTGTTGTGGATCTCCTTCGTCGTGCATCTGAAACCAGGGAAGTAGACCTGACAATGGGGAGACCTGCATACCTGTTCACGGGATTTCTTCTATGTCTAACGCTGTTTCAACTCTACCAGAATGTATATACCTATAATCATTCTGTCAATGGGATTTCCTCAATCGGGGAATACAGGGATCTTGGCATCCGGGATTATGTCGGTTTCATGCAGATTCTGAAACAGGAGGCTTTAGATATCGAGAAGCATTGGGAGACGATCAATGGAGATAGCGGTCGCCGTCCGCGCATCATAACCTTCGCAGCAGGCATGTTGCCCTATACTTACAGAGAATCATATATTTATGAGAAGTTGGTGTCGTATCGCCATTGCCATGAACGGTATAAGCAAGGTTTGTATGCCGATTACGTTCATATCCTTGCTCCCAGACAGGGCTCGGTAGATCAGCAGCTACCGAGGTCTGAAGACAGTTATTATCTTGTATCAGATTATGAAATGTTTTTTGACGGATCGATGCAAAAGTTCCTCGTTTATTACAATCCAAAGCCTGAGGCACATAACCTCAGCGTCGGGATTAACGATTTCTGCCAGCAGGGTGCAAAGGCAGTAAATTAACGAAACCGGTACACATTTAACTAAACTAATTTGTAAGATTCAGGATTGCCCGTGAGAAGATTATCTATTGCAATTTCATTAATGTCCGTATCCACACTCATGATCGAGTTAAGTTTGATCCGTGCATTCGATGTTCTGTTTTATCCTAACATCGCCTACATGATCATCACCTGTGCCATATTTGCCTTTGGGCTGGCCGGTATCTATTCCGTGTTAAGGCCGCTGAAAGATCCGGAGGCGGTGCGGTCCTTCTTGTCTAGCCGAGCACTTTTGTTTTCGATCGCGACTCTAGCCATTCTGCCGGTCACGAATCTTCTCCCCTTCGACTTTTATGGACTAAAGGTTGACTTCAGCAGGCAGTTTTTATATTTCTTGGGAATCTATCTTGTCCTGGTCCTGCCATTTTTCCTGGCTGGCCTGGTATTTACAAACCTGTTTGCTACCTATGCAAAATCTGTCCAAACTCTATACTTTTGGGACCTAGCAGGGGCTGCAGTCGGGAGCGTCATTCTGATCCCCTTCTTGCCCGCGATTGGGCCAGGAGGGATTCTATTTTGCGGAGCGGCACTGGGCCTGTTTGCATCAGCCCTCTTTTCCCAACGCAAAGTTTGGTCGGTGTTGGCAGCGCTTTTTGGCCTGGCTGTTATGATCCTTCCCTTTGCCCATTCAGGGGGTTACTATGACTTCAAAGAGCACCAAAGTAAGGGAGGAGTTAAGATGGCGCGCGAGTCGGGCATGATTGAGTACACAATTTGGGATCCGATCTCAAAGATAGACGTTATGTATGATGGCGAAAATCACGGCTGGTTCCGTTATATCGCCTATGATGGTGGCACACAGACAAGCACTTTCTATGAGTTTGACGGAGATTTCCAACATCTGCGCGATCACATTGCCGAGGAGATTGGGACACAATTTTGGCAGCGAGGCGTTCTGGCTTCACATTACCTCAAACGGGATACAAACCAGAAAGTACTCGTCATCGGCAGCGCCGGGGGGCAGGAGATCAAAGCCGCGCTCATGTATGGCGCCAGCCATGTGGATGGGATTGAGCTGGTGGGCGCAGTTGTCGAGCTTGGTAAGACCAAATATGCCCAGTACATTGGCGATCTCTTTCATAACCCAAAGGTGAATGTTCAGGTCGGAGAGGGACGTAGTTATCTGCGAGCCAGTCGGGAAAAGTATGACATTATTCAGATATTTAGTAATCACACCAGTTCCAGTATTGCGTCTGGCACCGGCGCTATGTCGACAACCTATCTTCAGACGGCGGATGCCTATCGAGAGTATTTCGAGCATTTGACAGACAATGGGATATTGCACATCAACCATCATTATTACCCCAAAATGATCACGACGGCTGCTTTAGCCTGGGCCCAAATGGGTAGAACCAATTTTCAACAGCACGTGGTCGTGTTCGAGCGTGAAGGTGAGGATACCTTGCCAACGTTCTTGATAAAAATGCAGCCGTGGACAGAAGAGGAAATGAACCAGCTCAAGGAGCTTTTTTATGCCGACTTTCCGGGTGACCCGAATGTCTATAGGCTTGTCGAGGATCCCCTCCATCCTGAAAACAGTTTCCTGTCGAATGAGTTCTATTCCGGTCGGCTTACTCCAGCGCTCGCCAAACAAGTGGATTTCCGGATCGAGCCTTCCACAGATAATAGACCTTATTTCAATTTTCTGAGGAAGAATTTTTCTCCAGTGGAAATTAATCCCTCGCATTTTATGAGCGAGTCGATGGCTGGGCCGATGAATAATTATATAGATCTCAATTCAATATCTATCCCCCTAGATGTTGCTCCCCTGATCATTATCGGGACGATTTCGCTGTTCTTGGCAGGAGCATTTATTTTCCTGCCGCTCCATTTTTCCGAAGTGGGTAAATCTAAGTGGCCGAGTAAGTCTGTCTCCTTGCTGTACTTCTCTTGTTTAGGAGCCGGGTTTATTATCATTGAATTTGTGTTTATCCAGATATTTATGAAGTTGATCGGGTCACCGCTCTATACGTCTTCGATTGTTATCTTTATGTTACTTTTCAGCGCTGGAATCGGGAGTTTCGCGACGAGTAAATTGAATATTGCGCCGGCCAATCGCTGGCAGCTACCTTTCCTCGGAATTTTAGCGATGGTCCTGCTCTTATTGCTGATCTACCCCTTTGTTTTTAACTTCTTCCTGGCATCTCCACTCTTTATTCGAATTCTAGTAGCCTGTGTGTTGATATTTCCGCTTGGCTTCTTTCTCGGGATGCCCTTTCCACTCGGAATTCTTACGCTCGGAAATCTTCCCAGGGGCGCGGTTGCCTGGGCCTGGGGGATGAACGGTCTGTTTACCGTCATTGGGGGCCTGGCGGGCGTGGTCACGTCAATCACCTGGGGTTTTCAGGCAACATTGTTGATTGCTTCTTTTCAGTATGTCGTTGCGTTATTGGCCTTTGCCAGAATTCGAAGTGTCCCCCTGTACCAGGATACGGTTGAACACCAATCGCCAATAATTCAACCAATCGCCGATTGATCGGGCTTCGATGGTAATGAGATTAGGGTCGCGACAATTTGGATGGATGTTCAGGCTGGTGAGATTATTGTTCGCCAGCGCCCTGTTCCTCGCGTCCATCACACCTTCATGGGCCTTGGCTCAGTCTACGGATGGTCCCTGGGCCGAACCCCAGAACCTTTCCCACTCGGGGGTTACTAGGAATCCGGCCATTGTGATCGATTCGGATGCAGTGGTACACGCTATTTGGCAGGATGACCTCGCGAACTTTGTATACACTCAGTTTGATGGCGATCAATGGAGCGCGCCAGAGACGACCAACTTGGATCGCTTGTTCCAGCTGCCGATCGCCAGTGAGTCTACGAGCGGATCTGAATCGGCGATTTACACCGGCCCAAATCCATTGTTCATAGCTGGTCCTGGCGAGCATATATTCGCCTTCTGGATTTCCCCTAAAGGTAGATTATTCACAAGTAGAGTGAAAAACATAGGTTTCAAACATGTCGCGGCGTGGGATTCTGAGCGTCTTATCACGCCTGACGTAGTCTCTTTTGCCGTAGCCGTTGACGCGCTCGGCGAATTGCACCTGGCCTACTTCCGTACGGCTGATGATCCCAAAAATCCGCCGGGCATCTACTACACGCGCTCCAAATACAGTGGCCGGAATTGGGCTGTACCAGTGCTCCTGTATAAATCTCCTTACCTCCGCAAGCTGGGTGAAGCCTCGCGTATATGTTGCCTGGGATAACCGGCCCCGTAAACAGGTGCTCCTGGCGCAATCTGCGGACGGCGGGAAAAGTTGGGAAAAACCGACGCTAGTCGCAGGTCCGGCGCCAGACTCTGGATCGGCTGGCCCATTTAATATTCATGTGGGTGCTAATCAGAACAGCGTCGTGCTTGTCTGGCAAAGCGGCCAACCAGGAGGAGCATGCAGCCAGATCTATCAATCCTCCCGTGATGAGGGCGCCACCTGGAGCGATCCACAACCAATGATCGAGGATCTGTTGGGCTGCGCAGAGTCAAACGAATTTGTGACCGGATTGCCGAAGAGCCCAGAAAGCCCGTTGTATTTTCTGACTAAAACTCAAAGCCAAATCTTCCTGACAGCCTGGAACGGTCTCCAATGGAGCCAGCCGCAGGCACAACCGACTCTGTCCGAATTTGAGGATCCTGAGATTTACACGGAAGTTATCTACGGTTGCCATCGGGCCTCTTTGTTAGGAGAGCGGATGTACATCGTTGGCTGCGACCAGGGCGGAGGCGGCGATGTCTGGGTCACTTCCCGCGACCTGGGGTCAAATACGTCCTGGTTTGAGCCGCCGGTATGGAGCCAGCTTTCCCCCGTTACCAGCGATAATCTTAAGATGGAAGCCATTGAGTTGGTGTCCGCGGATGACGGCTTAATCCACGCCTTTTTCAGTCAGCGCCAGGATCCGAGCATCTATTACACAGACTGGAATGGCGAGTTGTGGTCACCCATAACTCCGGTGCTGAAACTGCCCGACGGGGAAGCTGGCTCGCCAGCGATAGCAGCAGGACCAGGAAATGAGCTATTCCTCATCGCACCAAACAATAGGGGTACGCTTTACTTTAGCCAGGCGACCAGCGGCAACGCCGCTACAGAATCCGGCTGGTCAACACCAACACGACTTGGAATAGGCCATGACGGGGAGATTGGTTCGCTAGACGTTGCCTGGACCGCCGCTGGAACGGTATATGTGGCTTACTCTGTTCCAGTGAACGAGGAGCGCGGGATCTACCTGGTTCAGTCAAAAGACCGTGGCGCATCCTGGTCAGAGCCGCTCCAAGTGTTCGATGGAGCAGCAGCAGGCTTCGATCTTGTCGGCGCGCCTTCTTTGATGATATCGGAAAATGGCTTTTTGCATATCATATGGAAGCAGCAATCGATTCAGAAAGATGGAGTTCCACAGACTCTTTCTCTCTATTACACTCGATCCGAGGACGGCGGTCGTACCTTCAGCGATCCGGAGCGTGTCGTTGAGGAACCCGTGGCTTGGCGAGAGATTGTGACTGATGGCAACGGTAATCTGCATCTACTTTGGCAGTCGCAGGACCCACTCACAACCGTGTGGGATCAGGTCTCCTTGGATGGTGGGCATACATGGCAGTACCCACAAGGGCTGCCCGATGAAGGAAAGCTTGCGGCGGTTACGAGAGACCCTGCTGGAAGATTGCAGTTGGTGGGTATTGGTACGGGCGCTCTTGGTCACTGGCTCTGGGATGGTAGCCGCTGGCAGTCCCAAGCGCCTCTAGGTTTGCCTCTGTCTTCTCAGCAGGAGAGTCCAGTGGAATTGTTGGCGGCTGCCGTCAACAAGCAGGGGAAAATGATGGTCGTCTTGGCGGAACCAGCGGGTGGAGGCGACGTAGCGCAGAGGACCCTGCTCTATTCCACGCGCACGCTCGAGCTCCCACCAAAACAGACCGCGATCCAGGAAATCCCCACGCAGCCGCTGTTACGGCCTACGTTAGCTCCAGCAACACCCACTCCTGAGCGTTCGTCAACCCCGGCTAGTACGGTTGACAGTGAGCCGGCCAACTCTCAGGGCCAAACGGATCGTAACGAAACTAACGATCCAATATCCCCGTTCATTATCGCTATATTGCCGGTCGCGCTTCTTCTACTGGGTGTCCTGGGTTTTGTGATCCGACGGGCTGCTCAAGTAAAGGATCGATAGTGCTCCATTATTCGGCTGCTACGGAACTGCCGGAGCAAGCCAGAAAAATGAAAAATTGCAAAAGTAGTGAATATTAATAGCCGCGGCATACTGATTAATCTATCTCTGATCGTCGTCTCCACCCTCTTTGCCTTATTTGTGAGTGAGATAGCACTGCGGCTCATGGGCTGGAAACCGTTATATGTGAGTCCAGAGCGAGATCGTTTTTGGAAATATGATTCTCTGCTGGGATGGGCCCACGAACCTGGGCAAGAGGGTATCTTTGAAACACCGCAGTTTCGTACCGTTGTGCGAATCAATGAAAACGGTTTACGAGACCGCCGGCACTCGTACGAACGTCAAAATGATATCGAGCGCATATTAGTGCTTGGCGATTCATTTGCATGGGGTTATGGTGTTGAAGAATCAGAGCGGTTCTCACAGCTGCTTGAAAAATCACTGGATGTTGAGGTGATTAATGCTGGTATCTCAGGTTATAGCACCGACCAAGAATTGCTCTGGTATAGGAGTGAAGGCATTAAATACAAAACTGATCTTGTCATATTAGTGTTGGCTGGTAACGATGTGGGTGACAACGATCGGGAGCTTGTCAGCACAATCTACTATAAGCCGAAATTTGTGTTAGAAGAAGGCCAGCTTGTCCTAAAAGGTTATCCGGCGCCTAAAACCAGTCCACAGGGAAGATTTATATACTCTCTATCACAGCGCTCTGCCCTCGCCTATTTTCTCGTTCAAAGATATTTTGACTTACTTTCCTTATACAGCAAGATAAAGGGTAATTCGGATCACGCAAACTCTCCAGGGTCTGGCATCAGTGCCGAAAGAGAACCCTTTAAACTGACCATAGCTCTAATCGATGAAATGAGAAATATCGCCGAGTTAAGGAAAGCAAAGTTTATGATCGTGGCCACGGACAGGTGGTGGGATAGCCCATCAAGAGAAACTTACAAAGACTTCATCAACACATTGCGAACCGAAGGATTTTTGGTGTTAGATGTTGAATCAATGCCCGGTTTTGATCCTGAAGTTATGCTGATCCCAAAGGATGGTCACTGGAATCAAGCCGGTCATAAATTTGTGACAGAAAAGATCAAAGCAGTCATCGAGAGTGGCCAGCTTCTTGGCAAGCCGTAGAATCAAGATCATCAAGGAGCACCGGTCCGACTAAGGGACCGATGAGAGGAACAAGACAGTTATGAATTGTGACGAAATCAGATTATTAGTGAACCTCTCAGTACAGGTCAATGAAGCTTTTGAAAATCAAAGCACCCGCCATATGAAGGGTGCTGGATTAGCGAGTTTATAACTTAATCTTCAGGGCAACCCATCCCAGTTACCTGCGATGGGCATATCACCCGGGATCCCCAGGGCAAACACAATATCTGCAAAACCGACCGTGTTGCTGTTGCGCAGATAGAACGTACCATTCCGATACACACCGATCGTGTCGATCCCGTCATTGTCCCAATCCCCTGTGAGTGGCTTGTCTCCCGGGATCCCGTAATTGAGCGCTACTTCCGCAAACCCTGTCTCGTTGGTGTTCTTCAGGAAGATGATCCCGTTGCTCGGGCGGAAGACGCCGGTCGTGTCTTTGCCATCTCCATCCCAATCCCCGGCAAGCCCCACATCGCCCGGATTGCCCAGATAAAAGCTTATCTCAGCGTTGCCTCCTGTATTGCTGTTTCGCAGCAGGAATTGAGCATTCCAAGGGCGATAGACACCGATCGTATCCACGCCATCGCCATCCCAATCTCCTGCAATAGGTTGATCGCCGGGCATGCCGAACGGGAATACCACCGTGGCAAAACCAATGGTGTTTTCGTTGCGCAGATAGAAGGTGCCATTACGATAGACCCCAATCGTCGCTGTGCCATTTCCATCCCAGTCCCCCACCACCGGATAATCCCCAGGAAGGCCATAGTTGAGCGCCACATCTGCAAACCCTGAAACATTGCTGTTCTTCAGATACAACAGACCGTTGGCTGGGCGGAACACTCCCGTGGTTACTCCGGCAGTGGTGTGTCCCTGGCTTTGATTCTCAATAGCGGCGACCAGTTTTTGGATGTAGAAGAGGTCGCCACGAGCGAAAGCGGGCACATCCAGGTATTTCTCCAGCTCGGCCCCCGGCTCCTGCAGGATCCAGGCTTTCGCCAGAAACAGCGCCTGACTGTCGTACAAGGGAATCAGGGCGTTCTCCCCGAAGCCTTCTTCGGCAAAGGGCACAAACCAGTAGGGCGCCAGGCTCTTGTACTCGGTCAAGGCGGCCTGGACTTTGGCCAGGGCGTGATCGTGCAGATAGTCGGCCAGCTCCGGCACCAGGAACATGAAATTGCTGGCCACATTCAAGGTGCGGCAGTAGGCGCCTTCTGTTCGGGTGGCCGCGGTGGCATAGGCAGAATCTTTACTGAATTGGCTGGCGCGCAGCTGCATTAAGCGCTCCAGCTGCTGGCGGATCTGGCTCGACTCCGGCTGCCCGGCCAGCCGTTCCAGACCCAGATAGCCCAGATAACCGGCAATATAGGCGTTATGCACAAAAGGCATTTTGGCCAGGATCCCGTTCTCCGGGACGTTCAGCAAACTGTCCAGCAGCGATCTGTTATTCCGGGCGTTGGCGAAGAGTTGCTGGGCCAAGGTGGGGTCGTTTTGTATGGTGGCGTACTGCCAGAGGGCATAAAAACTATACGGGTTGGCGCCCCAGACAAACCCTGTCGTGCCTACTTCGGGCGGCAAATTGGCCATCGCCTCGGACACTTCCGGGGGCAGGTCGAAGGCTTCCCGGGCCGCCCCCTCCTGCCAGCCGATGTGGTTGTATTGATAAGGGGGGTAGGCGCTGAATTCAGCCTGCAGATAAGCCCGCACCTGCGGCTGCATGCTCTCAGGCAGATGGGGTAAGGCATGGACCAAGGTGAGAATGGTCTCGGCCGGATGGTGGAAATAGTCCACCAGATCATCCCCGCACTGGTGCTGGGCCGGCAAATCGAAATGGCCATGGCTAGCATAGCCCGGACGCAGGTGACCGGCCGCCAGCATTTTTTGGATTTCCTGGGCCAGGCGCGCTTTCAATGCCTCCGGCCCAAGGCGGGTCAGCCCAGGGGACGGGGCGGGGACGGTTTCGGCCAGGGGTAGAGCTCTGGGAGCACTGCTTGAAACCCCAAAGGCGATGACCGCATTGGAGCGGTGCATGTAGACTTTGCCCTGGTAGGGGATGGGCGGGTTGGTGTCGGCGTGAAAGCCATACACCCCATTGGGACCGCCAAAGGAGGCAAACACGTGTGTGTAATCCACCGGGTCAGGGTTGAAATAGCGGCGGTTATAGCCCGGCAACAGCCAGACTAGATCGTAGCTGAAATAAGTCCAGTCCGTACCTGGCTGACTGAGATCAAAGGCAGCTCCGACGCGATCACAGCAGCGGTTCCAGTAGATCAGGTTCCCCCCGGCAGCATAGCCCTGCGGTTCATCCACGGCGTTGCGGCCGGCAGCGGGCAAGCTGATAAAGGGCGTATCCAGCTTCCAGCCGCTAATATGCCCCCAGGGGATGGCGGGGCTGGATTGGTAGTTATTCGATAGATAGAGCACCCCATCGCCGCCCACTACCGGGGGGTAGCGGTTGCCGCTGTGGGTGCCAAACCAGAGAATGGGGGCGTACTCTGGGCGGCCATCCCGGTCAAAATCATAGGTCACTTCCTGGCCAGACTGCCGATCCAGCACAAACACAGTGCGCCGCCAGGGTTTCTGCTCGAAGTATTCGGTGATGGGCGTGGTCTGACCGTTCGGGGTGATGTTCGGCCGGCTGGTGTCCAGGGTGAGGGTGCCGGGAGCCCAATTCCCAGGTTCTTGCCCAATCGGTCCGACCCAGGTCCCATCCGGATCGAGCTGCCGACTGGGATAAACATCGTCGGTCTCCAGGGCTGTGTCTTTACCACCTGCAAGCAGTCGACTGGTTGACGGATAATTGCGACTGCCGGCAAAGATGACCCGGTCCCGATAGATCACCGGCCAAAAGGAATTAAACCCCGCCCCCGGCAGCTTGACGGACTTCCACACCAGCGCACCGGTCTGGGCATCCAAGGCATAGGCATGACTGTCCTGCGAAGCAAAATACACCACCCCGTCTTTGTATGCCGCCGAGAACAGGATCGGACCCTCGGTGCCGAACTTCCAGACCAGTTGACCAGCCTGGGGTCCTTGGGCGTGGATAGCATAAAAGAAGCCATCCCGGTTGCCAGCATACACCTTGCCCGCCACCACCAGCGGATTGGTCTGAAAACCAGCTCCAGCTTCAAAGGTCCACAGACCTTGCCCGCTGAAGGCGTCGATGGCATGCAGTTTGTGGTCAAAGCCCCCCACGTAGACCACGCCATCCTGGACAGTCGGGGAATGACCTAAGGGCAGCTCCGTGGGGTAGACCCAGCGCTGGGCGCCGCTCTCGGCATCCAGGGCATACAGCCCTTTGGCGGTGGCGATGTAGAGAATGTTGTAGGCGGCGATGATCTGAACCTTTTGGGAGATGTACGGCTTGAACGGCTTATACCAGAGCGGTTGGAGCTGACCCCGCACTTCCTCTGCCGTCCAGGAGGTCCGCTCCGGGTTCGCTCCCGCCATCGGCCAACTAGCCGCTTCGACTTGAATAGACTGGGTAACAGCCCTATCAGGATCAGCAGCATGATTGCTGGCCCCGATATTGATGAACAGGCTAAGCAGTGCGAAAAACGCGACTGTTATTCTTAGGGACTGTCTTCGCATTTGGCATTTCCCTTCCTCCCCTTAGTCTGTAAATATGAGTGGCCATAATCCAGACCACAAGTGAAATAAAAATTCAAGGTGGAAAGAGGACAATTATGATGAATTCTAATGGAGAAAAAATGTCTATGCAAGAGGTAAAACAGACCATAAAAGGATATATTCTTGAAGAGTTTCTCCCTGGAGAGAACCCAGCGGAGCTGACCGACTCGACCCCGCTGATCACAGGAGGCATCCTCGACTCGCTGGCAACGATTAAGCTGGTTGTATTTCTCGAGCAACAGTTTAAGATCAAAATTCAAGCGCATGAGACAATGGCCGACTATCTGGATACCGTTGCGGACATAGCTCAACTGGTCAGCTCTAAGCTGTAGAGGAGACGTCTGCCTGTGCAACGCATTCTATCCGGAAACAGTTGGTGGAATAGGCTTCTGCCCATAACGCTTATCTTGGCCGGCGCTGGCACAACGGCTATAGCCTTGGCTGCTGATCTCCTAGATCTTGGCGGACCGCGAGGCATTGGACCCAGGCAAGTCTCTCTGGCCTTGAGTGGATTCGCGGTTCTCCTGGCTGGCATTGTTTTGATTTCATCTGTCAGCCAGCGCTACATCAGCGAATGGCTTCTGGTTGGGTTAGCGACGATTGCAATTGTTTTCGCCGCTGACCTGCTTGTCATTAACGGCTTACCAGAATTCGGGGCAAAACTTCTTGTACTGGTCTCGATAGGATTTAGCGTTCTGACGATTGGAATAATCTCGTCTTCCTCTGCAGACCGTGGAAATGCCGGCCCATGGCTCAACCTGCTCACCCTGGATAAGCTCCAGATCAGCAAGTTTCTGAGTATCGTCGTTCAACTCGGCTTCTTAGCATTAGTAGCCCAACTGTTCCGTTTGGAGAACCAAGCCTTCTATCACAACCTCATGCTGCTAACCTTCTATGGTTTTCTGATTCACTATTTTCTTCCGGCCCATTATCGCTTACCCTTTTTCCTTCTGCTCTCCCTGGCCGCTCTTGCCGGAATCCTTGGTTTCGTGAATAGTATTTGGTTAATCGGTATTGGTCTTGCTCTCATCGGAATTTGTCACCTTCCGATCTCTTATTTTGCCCGGGTAGCGATATTGCTCCTGGCCGGCGCTGTACTGGTTGCATTACGGGCAGGGTGGATCAAATCCTCCTGGCTGGATGTCATCTGGCCTATTTTAGCCTCGATGTTTATGTTCCGATTGATCATTTATATGTATGATCTCAAGCATGGTAAGGCGACGCCGACACTCACCAGTACCCTTTCATATTTCTTTCTATTGCCAAACGTCGTCTTTCCTTTTTTCCCCGTCGTAGATTACAGCACATTTCGCCGGACTTATTACAACGACGACCAGCACCAGATTTATCAGAAAGGGCTGCAGTGGATATTCCGCGGGGTGATCCAGCTCATCCTGTATCGCTACGTCAATTATTACCTCATGATCGCCCCGGGGGAGGTGACTAATACACTCGAGCTGGTCCGCTATCTGATCGCCAATTTTGCCCTCTACCTGAGGATTTCCGGACAGTTTCATCTGATCGTTGGCATCTTGCACCTGTTTGGTTTCAACCTGCCGGAAACTCACCATCTCTACTTCCTGGCCTCCAGCTTCATCGATTTATGGCGCCGGATCAATATTTATTGGACGGGCTTCATGATGAAGGTGTTTTATTATCCCATCTACTTCAGAATCCGGCAGTGGGGAGCCACTATCAGCCTGGTACTCGCAACCTCCTTTGTATTTTTTCTGACCTGGTTTTTGCATGCTTATCAATGGTTCTGGCTCCGGGGTACATTCCTGCTTACCGGGCCGGATATGTTGTTCTGGTTTATTCTGGCGTGTTTGGTGGTGGTCAATACGCTCTATGAAGCCAGGCGCGGCCGAAAACGGACCTTAGGACAACGCTCCATGACAGTTAGGGACATTGCTGCTCTGGCGCTCGGTACAGCGGGCACCTTCACCGTGATGGCTGTCCTGTGGTCTTTATGGAGCAGCGATTCTATCCGGGATTGGATTGCTTTGATATCGGTAGTAGATGTTACTCTGGAAAACATTGCTTTATTGCTCCTCGTTTTTCTAATGATTGCGGTGATATTCGGCCTGATGATCTGGATTGGTTCCCGTTCGGATAATAAGACCGAAATGAATGCAAAGCAGCCCATTTCATTTGGATCTACCACGGTAACCGCGGGCGCTATCGTAGCGTTATTCCTTATCGGGAACCCCGTGATCTATAATCAGGTTGGGGGCAAAGCTCAAGACTTAATCAGTGATCTGACGGTGAACAGGCTCAGTAACCGAGAGGCCGCGCTTCTCCAGCGCGGTTACTACGAGGATCTGATCGGAGTGAACCGATTTAATTCCCAGCTTTGGGACATTTACTCGAAGCGGCCATCCGATTGGCCCACCCTTACGGAGACGGAAGCTGCACGACAGACCGGTGACAACCTGATTGTAGAACTCGTCCCATCCACCAGCACTTACTTCCACGGCGAAAAGTTAAGTATCAATCGCTGGGGGATGCGGGATCGTGATTATGAGAAAATCCCCGCGCCAAACACTTACCGCATCGCCCTGACTGGTCCCTCTTTCGTGATGGGATATGGCGTTGCCGATGACGAAGATTTCGGTTCGCTATTGGAAGTCCGGCTGAATCGTGAGAATGTTGGAGGCCGATATTCTAGATATGAAATTCTGAACTTTGCTGTTCCAGGATATTCTCCGATTCAGAATCTTATGATCCTTGAACAGAAGATAGTGTCGTTTCAACCGAACACCCTCTTCTACATGGCCCATCAACGTGAAGAGGAGGCAGCGGTTCTGTATCTTGCTGATCGAATATCGGTTGGGGCTGAACTCCCCTATCCGGACCTGGTTGAGCTAGCCCGCCGGGCAGGGGCCAAGCCGGGAGCGACGAAAGTCGAGGCAGAAAGACTCCTCCAGCCGATAGGCCCCGAGATCCTCGAGCAAACCTACCGCCACATTGTAGAAACTTCTCGTGCTCATGGTATTCTGCCCGTTTGGATCTTCATGCCGACCTTAGAGAACCCGCTGCGTGAGGAGGAAATTGTCCACCTGACCCGCGTGGCCGAAGAATCCGGTTTTATCGTCATGGACCTTTCCGACGCTTACGATAACCAGGACCTGGAGTCCCTCGTGGTTGCTTACTGGGATAAGCACCCGAACGCCGAAGGACACAGCCTGATTGCCGAGGACCTCTATCGAAAGCTTCGGGAAAAAGAGAAGGAGATCCCTCTTTTTCAACAGATTGCAACGCAATGAAAGAACAAGACGGAAAAAAGAAAACCTTTGCACCTATTCTCGGAAACGTCCTTCTGGTCTTATTGGGTTTGGTGATTGCGCTGGGGTCAGTGGAGATGCTGATGAGGGCATTCCCAAATTGGGTCCCACTCGAGGTTAGAGTTAATCCACCGGCGCGTCGCGTCAAAGCCTTCATAGACGAAACTTATGATCTAAGACAATCTGACGGCGATCTATGGCATTATATGCGGGGAAATATTGTCCCTTTGTCGCCCGATCAGGATCAGGTAGTAGCTCATGTACATATGATCACTGACGCACATGGTTTCCGCAATTCTCCGCCGGAGAAAGCTACGTATGGCATTGTTGCCCTAGGCGACTCGTTCACCAGAGCCAGCGGCGTTGCAATCCCTTGGACGCAAAAACTGGCCGAATATACTGGAAGTGATGTGCTCAACCTTGGAGAAGTAGGCTTTGGTCCCCAGGATGAGTTAAAGGTACTGCGGCAATATGGTTTGAAAAAGCAGCCCCAATGGGTGATTATGGCTTATTTTGAGGGGAATGATTTATACGATGCCGCTTCCTATGAACAAGCGAATCCGTTTATCTTATTGCGTTTTGGAAGATATATTCTCAGCCGGAGCATTGAAGCCTGGCATGAGAAGAGGTCAGGTACAGCCAGTGCGGCGGTCATCTCGAATTATAGCTATCCGATTACGATCACGATTAATCATAAAGAACTTGAGATGGTCTTTTTCTCATCCTATATCTCCTGGTTATCTCTAAGCGAAGAAGCGATCTCAGCCTCGCATAATTATCGCCTGGTGAGAGAAACGATTTTGCAGGTGCAGGAGTTGAGTGAATCAGCGGGAGCGAATTTCCTATTGGTCTACGTGCCGTCCAAATCCCATGTCTATCTGCCATACGTGAATAATCCCGATACCATAGCGCGGGTCTTTACCGACGTTCCTGTAATAGAACTGGATGATACAGGATTCCTACAATTCAGGGATGACACAGCAACTCCGGAACTCGTCCGCCAACACATGGATGATCAGGCCCGCCTGCTGGCTGACTTTGCCGCAGAAAACCACATTCGCTTTCTCAACCTGACCCCAATCTTTCAAGAAGAAGCCGGCACGGGCGCAGAATTGTACTATCCTTTTGACACCCATTGGAACCAGCTTGGTCACGATCTGGCTGCTGGATCAATTAACGAGTACATCGAGGAAATGCTTCCGGATACTCCCAGTAGGACACCAGGGAATTAGAGATGAAGATTTTGTGCTTACTTGACAATGTGGTAAAGCCGGGTGACCGGTGGCTGTGGAATTACCTGCCCTCAAACAATGATGAGTTAGATTTTGTGGTCGCCACCGGGGCGGTCGATCGTTTTAAAAAATGGGGAAAGCTGATCACCTATTACCCGGCTTTTATGCGGGCGGGTCTACAGGCTTTAGTCAAAACTCGGAAAACCCCGTATGATTTAGTCGTGGCCTGGGGAGGCCAAAATGGCTTTCCCTATGCCCTGTTGCGAAGTATTGTTGGCCAGACGTACCCGCCGCTGATCATCTTATCCTTCAACCTTCAGGGCATCCTCAGCCACTTTCTCGGCCTGGCGAGGTTTGGAATGCGTACGGTCTCACGAGTGGTCGTTTTTACCCCATTCGAAGTCGAGCAATACCAACGACTTTTGTCTCTAGCTCCCGAAGCGATCTCCTACTGCGCCCACGGCTGGTTTGATCCTATGCGCTGGTATGTTCCGGGGGAAAACCAAAAATTGGAAGACTTGGCTCAGGCCGGGAAATTCATTTTCACTTCCGGCCGTTCTTATAGAGATTATGAGACCTTAGCGCGTGCTGTCGAGGGAACTGAGGTCTGTGTAAAAGTAAGCAGCCGTCCATTTAATTTGGCCAGGATTAACTTGCCCAAGAATATTGAACCTATGGGGTGGCTGGACTATCGAGTGCATCAGGATTATTTGTATGAATCCAGTTTTTACGTGGTCCCTCTACAAAATATCACTTTCGCCGGCGGCGACAGCAGCTTGCTCGCTGCGATGAGCTTTGGCAAGGCTGTTGTGGCGACACGCTCACCCAGTACAGAAACCTATCTTGAGCACGGGCAGACGGGACTGCTCGTGGAACCAGGCGATATCGAGGGTATGCGGCAGGCAATCCTATATTTGTGGCGAAATCCAGACGAGGCCATAAGGATGGGCAAAGAAGCGCGGCGGCGTTTTGAAGAGAATCATACGATGGATAAGCTGGCCCAACGCGTTTATGATGTCGCCCTCGAGGTCTATCGTGCTCGACAGCGATAGAACCAAGCACAAGCAGCTACTGAGACTGATCCGCATACCGCAATTTCGTCGTATTGCCATCCGCTATGATCACGATTGCATCCATCTTCCTGTTTTCAGGTTTTGCACACGGGCTCTAATAGTCGGGAAGCACCTTGTCAATTGACTTTTTAGCGCTTTGCTCTCCCGTATGATTCTATAGAATGAATATTCTTTCCAATTGTAAAATTCACTAGTAGGCAAAAGGGAGACGAAAAGATGTCATACATGAGTATGTCAGAAAAGAATGAGATAAGTGCAAGTGTTACCAACCATTATCCAAAACTTAGCATCATTATCCCTGCCTATAACGAGGAATGTCGATTGCCCAATACGCTAAAGAAAATCACTGCGTGGATGCAGACAATTACTTTTGTAGTAGAGATTCTAATCGTGGAGAATGGTAGTCAGGATCGAACTACCGAAATTGCGGAGTCCTACGCCCGCCAATTTGACAATATTACAGTCTTGCATAGTTCCAAAGGTAAAGGTGCCGCTGTGCGAGAGGGAATGTTGCATGGTAAAGGTGAATATTTGTTTATTTGTGATGCGGATCTTTCTATGCCAATTGCTGAGATAGAAAATTTCCTCCCTCATTGTGCGGCTGGTTATAATATTGTTATTGGTAGTCGCGAAGCCCCTGGTGCTAGACGATATAATGAGCCTTTTCATCGACATTTAATTGGCCGGGTTTTTAATGCGATTGTGCGGGTGTTGGTCGTTCCGGATTTCGATGATACTCAGTGTGGCTTTAAACTTTTTCAACGCGAGGTTGCTCGTGATGTTTTTATGCGTCAAACGATTTCTGGGTGGACATTTGATGTTGAGGTTATCTACCTTGCGCTTAGGTATGGCTATCGTGTTGCTGAGGTGCCAATCAATTGGTATTTTAATCCGGATAGCCGGATTTCTATTCTCCAAGATACATGGCAGATGTTTTATGATCTGGTGAGAATTCGTTTGAATGGTTGGCGCTGCGTCTATGATAGACTTTCTAACTTTAGAATAACGGGGATACCAGGTTGTAAAAGTGGTTGTTTCGGAGAAAAGTGGTAAACGCATATTACCCTGCAAGAATGGATTTATTTCGTATGTTATTCGAAGTTGGATCTCAACCCATTACTGTCCTGCTGAGGATTTTTCTTCTAATTTACTGCCTGGCTCATGGCTAACGTTTGGTTTGCCTCTAGTATGGCGGCTGTCCATGGCTATTTTATTTATATAACGTGGCCTTTAGGCTAGAAACATTCTCTATTGTGTTGGTGCTGCTTACACTGTATCTGAGTATAGAGCGGAACTTGATCGGGCCCCCACGCAACAGGGAATCGAATTCATCTTTGCGGAGCCTGAACGTTATCTGCGGCTAACCCTAAATAAAACCCTAGAGTATTTTAAGTTTTGGCCCTCCAGCGAATCCGGGCGAATGAGCAATCGGGTCCAAGTACTCACCTTTGGTTCATACCTACCATTTATGTTGTTAGGGCTATGCTTATCCTTTTCTCGCTGGCGCAGTCT
>WNFU01001957.1_pt1 | contig 28581 bp, 26 predicted proteins | sample 5400121 | NCBI WGS metagenome assembly WNFU01 (sample SAMN13153360, study PRJNA577476) | soil metagenome | isolation source: 100 cm soil or saprolite under grassland replicate 1 | place: USA:California | collected 2016-06-15 | reverse complement strand
TCTCACCAGCAGACCAGGACGCCGCCGCCGATGCGGCAGGAGCAGGACAGGAGCATGTGATGGCAAGCGACAACTTCACCGTCCAGGTCGGCAACCTCACCGACGACCCCGAGCTCAGGTTCACCCAAAACGGCACCCCCGTCGCCAACTTCCGCCTGGCGGTCAACCAGCGCCTCAAGGAAGCCGACGGGTCGTGGCGGGACGGGGACGCCTCGTTCTTCAAGGTCAACGTCTGGCGCGACCAGGCCGAGAACGTCGCCGACTCGCTCGGCAAGGGCAACCGCGCCGTCGTGCTCGGTCGCCTGCGGACGCGGTCGTGGGAGACCCCCGAGGGCGACAAGCGCAGCTCGACCGAGATCGACGCCGACGAGGTCGCCCCGTCGCTGAAGTGGGCGACCGCCCGGCCGGAGCGGGCTGAGCGCAGCCGCAACGGCGAACGTGGCGCCGAGCGGGGCCAGTTCGATGACCCGCCACCGACTTATTGAATCCGGGTAGGAGCCCTGGGTCTGCAGCCGTAGGGTTCCAGGGTGCCGGCAGGTCGCTCCACAACCCCGCTGCCGCTCTCCGGTTGGCTCCAAAACGGTTGTGTGGTCCTGCCGGCACCCGACCGGGAGTAAGCGCTGCTGGCTCGCAAAGGCCTCCTCCCCACACAAGCGCACCTGCCCTACCGGCAGAAGCAGCAGGATCGAATCCTTCAACCGCGTCCTGATGGCTGAGTAGGTGCCTACGCCTCAGTCACGCTGCCGTTCCTATTGGGGATGTCTGCCTCCCCGCGCTTGACGCCAGCGACGAACGCAGCCCACTCGGAGTGGTTGAGGACGAGTTCCGAGCCAGCGCGGTTCCTGGAGAGGCGCAGCCGGACGCTCGATGTGTCTATCGCCCACTCAAGGCAATCCCCCTCGCCACTGAAGCTACTCTTGCGCCACTGGGGCGGCGTCTCGAGCTCGGGCAATGCTGACCCCTTTCGCTGGGGATCGCACCGCTGGGTCGACACCCCAACTGTGGTCCCGGTAGTTCTTGATATGAACGATAAGTCTAATTGCGATCCAAGCGCCATAGAGTCTGGAGATTGCGCTGCTGGGACCAGAGGTACGGGTCGATGAACGAACACAGCAATGCTTCCGCCCTGTGCCAGCGCGTGTCCTACCTCTGCGGCAACGTAGCCGTTGTGGTGTGTGGGTGTGTCATTACGAGGGTCCATACGTAGTGGCTGCGCGCTGATCTGCCGAGGGCCTCGGCGTTCATCATCGCCTGCGTGAGGGTGGGGGCGCTTCATGCAGGCAGTCACTATCGGTGCCGCCAGCCATTCACGGTGGCTCCGACCGTACCGTCTTGGATGGGTGCCACCGTGCAATTCCGGGGGAGTTCCGCATGACGGATCAGCCGAGGAGAGATATCGTCGAAATCTGATCATCGCAGTGGATGAGCCCTGGCATGAGAACGCGGCGTACCTTCCACCCTGACCTGTTGGAAGGACGCCGGCGAGGCAAGCGCCGGCGAGGAAGGAACGCCGCGACATGTTGAGTGTAATCGCAGACGAGGCTGCCCGGAGTGAGCTGACGATGAGCCTAAATGCTTCCCGAGAGTGGTTGCGTGGGCTGGTTGAGATGGGGCATGGTCAAGTCTCCTGATCGCAAGGGGGACGATCATGGCTCCGCCGCTGCGCGTGACGTTGGACCAGGCCGCCCACGACGAGCTGGACCGCCGCTACCAGACCACCCGCGACGCCACCACCCGCACCCGCTACCAGATGGTCCTGCTGCGCGCCGAGGACCACCCGGTCGTCGAGATTGCCCACCTCACCCGTTGCAGCCCCGACACGGTGCGGCGGGTGCTCAAGCGCTACCTGGCGAGCGGGCCCGACGCGGTGCCGCACCGGCCCCACCTGGGCCAGCCACCCCACTACCCACCCGGCTGGGTGGCAGGCCGAGCTGGTCCGGGTCGCCGACTGCGACCCCCACCAGGTCGGGGTGGACAGTGCGTTGTGGAGCTGTCGGCTGCTGGCCGACTACCTGGCCGGGGTGACCGGGTATCGGGCGGGGATCGAGACGGTGCGGATCGCGTTGCACCGGGCCGGGTTTGTGTGCAAGCGGCCCCGCTGGGTGCTGTCGCGCAAGGCGCACGCGCAGCCGGGGTGGGCAAAAAACGCGTGAGGGTGGAGGCGCTGCTTGCGGCCGCGGCGTCACCGCTGCCTCCACCCGCCGGCTGTCTGGTTCCCGACGCCACCCTGGCCGACGACCTGTTCCCCGAGGATCTGCCCCGCCTGCTCGGCCTGCTCGAGCGTGCGGACCTGTACCTGCAAGACGAGGTCGAGGTCGCCCTGCACCCGACCCTGACGCGGGTGTGGTCCCACGCCGGCCGATCGGGCCAGCGGCTGGTGCAGGCGCCCGGCAAGAACGACAAGCAGGCTGGCTTCGGGCTGGTGGACTGGCGCGAGGGGTATCTGGACTGGGCGCTGGCCGAGGGTCGCCGCGCCGTGCCGTTCTGCGAGCAGTTGCGCCGGGCCGTCCAGCGCTCCAAGGCGCGAGGGCGCATCGCCATGGTGATCCTGGACAACCTTGGCATCCACACCCCCAAGGGGTCGCGGCTGCTGCGCGGGCTGCTGCAAGAGGTGGGCGAGCAGCTGGTGCTGGTCTACACCCCAACCTACGACCCAGACGCCAACCGCATCGAGTGGCTGTGGCGGGCCTTGCGCCGCACCGTCACCCACACCCACCAGCGCCGCACCCTGGCGGAGCTGCTGGCCGACGCCGACCGGTGGGCCCACACGATCACCCCAGCCAAGGTGCTGTCGCAGATCGGCAGCCCATTCGCACCCGACCAGCACCCGCCTGTCGGGGAGGTGCTCAACCATGCAGCATGAACTCCCGGGAAGCATTTAGACGAGCTGGCCCGCGAGGGCGCCCGGCGGATGCTGGCGGTGGCGCTGGAAGCCGAGGTCGACGCCCACCTGGCCGCCTTCGCCGCGCTGACCGACGGGCACGGCCACCGGCTGGTGCGCCGCAACGGCCACGCCCCAGCCCACCAGCGTGCGACCGGCGCTGGGCAGGTCGAGGTCGTCCGTCCTCGGGTGGATGACCGGCGAGTCGACCCGGCGACCGGGCAGCGCCAGCAGTTCCACAGCCAGATCCTGTCCCGGTGGTGCCGCCGCTCCCCGAAGGTCGCCCAGGTGCTGCCGCTGTTGTACCTGCACGGGCTCAGCTCCAGCGACTTCGTCCCGGCACTGGAGGAGCTGTTCGGCTCCGCGGCGGGGCTGTCGGCCTCGGTCGTCACCCGGCTGTGCACCCAGTGGCAGGCCGAACGGGATGCCTTCGGGCAGCCCGACCTGTCGGAGGTGGACTACGTGTACTGCTTCGCGGATGGGGTACTTCAGCATCCGCCTGGGCGACCAGGGCCGGCTGTGCTGCCTGGTCATCGTCGGGGTCCGCGCCGACGGGCGAAAAGAGCTGGTCGCCGTCGCCGATGGCACCCGGGAGTCGACCGAGGACTGGGCCGAGCTGCTGCGGGACGTGCGCCGCCGTGGCATGCGGGCGCCGGTGGTGATGGTCGGCGACGGGGCGCTGGGGCTGTGGCGGGGCGCTGCGGGAGGTCTTCCCGCAGACCAGGGAGCAGAAATGCTGGGTCCACAAGGTCCGGAATGTTCTTGGTGCGCTGCCCAAGAGCGTCCACGCCGGCGCCCGGCAGGCCCTCAACGAGATCATCCTGGCGGAGGACCACACCCACGCCGAGCGCGCGATCGAGGCGTTCGCGGCCGACTACCGGGTCAAGTGGCCCAAGGCGGTCGCCAAGGTGACCGACGACGCTGAGGCGCTGCTCACCTTCTTCGACTATCCGGCCGAGCACTGGCTGCATTTGAGGACAACCAATCCGATCGAGAGCTCGTTCTCCCCGGTCAGAGCTCGGACCAGAGTGACCAAGGGGCCGGGCACCCGCGACACGGGGCTGGCGATGGTGTTCAAGCTGCTGCAGGCCGCCGAGGGCCGCTGGCGGGCGGTCAACGGCCCGCACCTGGTCGCGCTGGTCCGGGCTGGCGCGCGGTTCGAGAAGGGCAAGCTGATCGAACGACCCGACCAGACACCGGACAAGGAGGCCGGCGAGGGAGTCGACAAGGTCGCCGCGTGATCATGCCCGCACCGGCGATCCACAGGATTTGACGATTCCTCCAGCCGAGGATGCCGAGGATCCCTCGTCTGCTCGGCGATCCGCGCGGGCAACTGCGCAGTTATGCCGAAATACCGAACACCTATTCGGCTCTGTTCAATTCTGGCGCTACACGACCTACACGCCAGCCTTTGAACTCGTGTCACACCTTGCTAAGATCCACATCATGATCGGTAGAGCGGTAGCGCTACCCCTGGATATCGGTCTCTCGACCTGCGAGCGTCTGGAGGTCGACCCCCAGTGAAGGCTCTACCACAGGGGCTGAGTTCGCTTGCTAGTGCGGCCCGCCGCGTCAAGGATGATCCACAGCTGGGCTCCGATGGTCGAGTTTGGCCGGCCGTCCTGGAGCTGTGGGCTTACTCCGCCCTGTCGGGGATACTCGCCATAGCCGCTGGGCATGTGATGGTGTCCCTCACACGCGTCGTTCTACCCCCCTTACCGGTTCGACTAGGCTCTATCGGCGCCGTGGTGGTAGCGGCGGGTCTTGCCGCCGAGTATGTGCTGGAGCACCTGAAGCGGTTGGTCGGTCGCGACCATTCCTGAAGCCGACGAGCGCTAGCGACGACTCCTTGACGACTTGCCGCGCTTCTCGCCCGGCCTCGCGCGCTTGCGCCACTTACGGATCCGTCTCCAGGCCGCAATGCTCAGCACCGAGAGAGTGGCGAAGCCGGTACCACCAACCGCCTTGGCGTACGGGCTGGGAGCGAGCACCAAGAGACCGCTGATCATGCCAGCCAGAGCCGCTGTCGCGACGAGCATGCGCACGAACTTGTCGATCATGCGTTCGAACTTGTCCATGATGCGCTCGAAGTTCTTGGTTTGCTCCCGAGATGCGGTGATGACCGCCATTAAGTCACAGAAGTTCATCCCGTGAGCCGGGTGCTCATCCTTCGGGCGCTGGGGCGCCGCCTTGCTCATGCGGCCGACGCCTGGATCGACGGGGAAGCCGAGTCACGCGGCTCCGGTTGTGGGCCGCAGGAAGGGCCCCGCTCGGGGGGGTGCTCAAGTCCCGTGAACGGGTCAGCTGCGGGCCGCGGTTGCGCGGCAACAGACACGGGGGGTCGAACCTGCAAACCACGACCGCTGGGCATCCTCGCCTTGATCAAGAAGCGGTATGCCCACGGACGCAACGGTGCTTGGCCAGCAGTAGCGGTCCCTGCGGGGCTCGAAGCATTCGTCGCGTATGAGACCAACTGGCCACCTCGCACACTGCCAGATCGCTACTGCGGATCATCTAGATGGTAGGTCGCAAGTAGTATGATTGCTAGTGTACAGACCTATGCAAGCGATGTATCGATATGCCAGGTCATAGGTTGACGATAGCAGCTATCCAGATCACTGAAGGCAATCACGCTCCTTGAGAGTTACCCACTTGCAGTAGCATCCTTGCGATATGGCATACTGGGCCTTTGCGAAGGAAGGGGATGGTGTTGGCAATGGAGCCACGAGCAGGGACTCAGACACCTGAGATCATGAGGCGTCGGCTGCGCCTGGCCCTGCGAGAGGCACGCGAAGCAGCCGGAATAACGCAGAAAGAGGCGGCGACGGCGCTCTACTCAAGCGTCAGCAAGATCATTCGCATGGAGCAGGGCGTGGTGGCCATCACGCCCACTGACCTCCAAGTCCTCTTGGCCCTCTACGGCGTGACCGACAAAGAGCGAGTCGCTGAGTTGGTCGACCTCGCACAAGGGTCCAAGAGGCGGTCCTGGGGCGAGTACAAGGAGGTGTACAGCCCAGCCTCACTCAGCCTGTTCGGAAGCGAGGCTGCTGCAAAGACCGTCTACAAGTACGAGCCCACGTTCGTGCCTGGCCTTCTCCAGACTCAGGAGTACGCTGAGGCGCTGCTGACGGGACTGGGTCACTCGAAGAAGGACGTCGAGCTCATGGTCAGAGCTCGCGTCGAGCGCCAAGAACTGCTCGACCGCGAGGTCCGGCCAGAACTCCATATCATCCTCGGTGAAGCTGCGGTCAGTCGGGCAGTGGGTGGCCAAGGCGCCATGAGGCGCCAGTTGGAGCGGATCAAGGAACTGAGAACGCGTCCGGGGATCTTGCTCCAGGTCCTGCCCTTCTCCGCGGGCGAGCATCCTCACATAGGCGGGGCGTTCACGATCCTTGAGTTCGCAGACCTGGACGACTTGCTCTACCTGGAGAATGCCGGCGGTGAGCGTACGATCCGTGACGAGCCGGAGGTCCTTAGCGACTACTACGAGACCTTCGCCACGCTTGAAAGCATGGCGACCAAGCCCGACGATCTCGCCGCGGTCCTCGACAGAGTCAAGGCTGAGCGATTCGAGGAGACCTCGAATCCTCTCTAACCGCAATCCCGTACTGCCAGAACTCGGATCAATGATTCATGCTCGCTTGTGGCGGCCGTGCTGGTCGTGACGTGACCGTGCAAGCGCCCATCTGGGGCGTCAGTCACGTTAATGGTCTTTAGGCAGCCTGCTGAGAGGCGTGGGGCTGACGGGCGATGACGTGGAGGTTGTGGGCTACCGCTACGCGGCGCAAGCCGAACGGGTTCTTGCGCGGGTCGATGTAGCGGGCACGGCGGCCCCTGCCAGTGGCCGATGTGGGCACGGGTGTGCTTGACCGCTATCCGCTCACGGAGCTTGGGCCGCCCCTGGGGTGAGCTGGCGGATGCGTAGTTCGGCCAGCAGCCGCTCGTCGGGTGGATCTGCATGCTGCGATCGCGGGTGCTGGTGGTGCACTGGGTGCGCCCGTGGGCAGGCGGGCGCAGACGGCGACGGGGAACTGGACCTTGCCGCCCGGGGTGAACATCATCTGCTGGCTGCGGGGCAGGCCAGCAGCTGGTGCTCCCAGTCGAGGAGTGAAGTCGATCTTGGCGAAGCGGGGTGAAGTTGCCCCGGTTTCCACCGGGGGAAGTCCATCGTACTTACTGGTCAGTGAGCGGCATCCCTTGGCGTTGCTCGCCCGGGTCGGCTTGGCGCGGTACGGCGGCGGCCTTCCACCGTCCAATCTCGCGCCCACTGCCAACCATGCTTCACGAGTCAGCGGCCGGACGGAGGCGGGCCTGGGCGGTGCCAGCGACGACTGCGACCTGCTCGGCGGACAGCACCGCATCGGCCGCCGAGCGCTGGTTGGAGCTGACCGGCGGGCACGATCGCCGCGCCTTAGGCGGCAAGGCCGCCTATTGGACGCTGGCGCCGAGCACGGGAAGGACCGCCTCGACCACTCAGGCCTCGTTACGGACTCTCCGGAGCTGCTCGTCCATTTCGGGTAGTGGTTGTACTAGACGTGCCCGTCTGGGTCTGCTGGATGCGGCCCGAATACTGCTTGGAGTCGATCATGAACACCCCGGACGGGCCGATCAGCAGGTGGTCGATGTTAGCGCGTGAGCCGGCCTCGAAAGGTCATGGAAGACGACGTAGCCGCGGCGGACCAGCCGGCGAAGCCGCGCGGTGCGCCGCTCGCCACGGGCGCCCTTGCGCCACATGCTGGCCTCGGCCGAGGCGCGAAACCACAGCCGCCAGCTGAGCGCCATTGGGAGCCCGTGTACCGACCCTTCCAATTGCTCTAGCGCTGTTTCGGGCCGAGACCCCCGGGTCGACATTGGCCACGATGAGGAGCCCGTAGGGGCCTACTGGCCGCTAGCGAAGCCGCTTGAACCGCTGCGCCTTGGGCCTCAGCATCTCGGTATGGCAGAGAAACGGCCGATCACCGCCGGGGCTGTCGGCGTCGCAACTCGACACTACGTCGCGAGCCAGCACCTCTGGTCGGCGCGGCACCATGCCCGGCTCTGCGGAGAGCTGGAGGCAGAGAAGACGGGCAAGACACCGTTCGACATCCAGCATCGGGCTTACGCCGTTAGCGCCGTGCTCTCCGCAGTCGTGTTCCTGGAGGCCTTGGTCAACGAGACGTTCCAGGACGCAGCGGACGGCCATGCCAGCCGGATTGCGCCGCTCGATCACCACTGCATCGCGCTCATGGGCGAGTTCTGGAACGCCTCCGAAGCGGGCGGCCGGTACGTCGGCATACTCGACAAGTACCAAATGGCTCTGCTGTTTGCTGACCGGCCACGGCTGGATCCTGGCGCTGGTCCTTACCAGGACGCCAGGCTTCTGATCGGTATCCGCAACCGTCTTGTGCATTTCCGGCCGGCATCCAAGACGGTCGGGGAGGAGACCAAAGAAGAAGCACAGCTGAAGGGCAAGTTTCCGCCGAATGCGCTGATGGCAGGCATGGGGAACCCTTGGTTTCCGGACAAGTGCCTCAGCGCTGGCTGTGCGCAGTGGTCGTGGAAGACAAGCCTCGAGCTGGCGGATGAGTGGACGAAGCGGCTCGGCATCCCGCGGCCGTATCAGGCGGACAACGGCAGCTGGCCACAGCCGTGACCGCTAACCCTCCGTCGGTAGCTGGTGGTTCGCGGTCCGTCACCGCGACCCTGCCCGGATTGCGGGCGACCGCGCAGCTATTCAAGGCGCGCGACGAGGTCACGGTACATGGCGTCCACGTGGGGCCGTTCGCCATCTCCGAGGGCGTGTCCTAGCCAAGGATCCTCGGCTCAGGTGGCGGGGTGGAGCTGGTGGCGGGCGTGCTCGGCCATCAGCATCACCTCGATGTCGTCCATGTGGGCTGGCAGGGACCGCAGCAGGGCCAGCAGCTTGGCGGGGGTGAGCACCGGGACGTTGTCGACGTACACCTCGTCCCAGGGGATCTGGGTGTCGTGGACGCACAGCAGCGGCAGGACGGGCGCGCCGATCGCGGTGGCGAGCTGCTGGGCTTCCCAGCGCACGGTGGTCAGGGTCTGGTCGAGTGGGTGGCCGTTGTGCCACGCGGACCCGTCCACCGCGAGGGTGATGGTGCCGTGCCAGGCTTTGGAGTCGACCAGGAACACCCCGGGCGGGCCGATCAGCAGGTGATCGCCATTGGCGCGGCTGCCTGGGATGGCCAGGTCGTGCAGCACCGTCCAGCCGGCCCGCACCAGCTTGCGGAGTTGGCGGGCGGTGCGCCGCTCCCCGCTGGCGCCACGCCGCCAGGCGGCGGTCTCCGCGGAGACCCGGAAGCGCAGCCACCAGCCGACCACGCCGGCGGCCAGCGCCGCGGTCGGCCCGGCCAGCCGGGGGCCGGCATCGTGGGCCAGGGTGCCGGCCAGGGCGCCGGCGGCGACCACGGCGGCCAGCCGCCACGGCAGGCTGCGCGCGAACTTGGCCCATTCGCTGGCGCGCGCCTGCTGGTAGTGGGCCATCGCTGATGCGCCTGGCGTGCCGAAAGAGTCGCCTTGCTCCCAACCGGTACCCGGCACACAGGTCGGGAGCATCGGCGCAGACGCTGGCAGGTCGGGGAGTTGGTGGAGCGGGCGGATGCTGACGCCACCTGGCGGGTCGTCCTCGTCGTGTGGCCAGTGAGCGGGCTGCTGGGCCATCGGGCCTCCCTTTGGTTAGCCGGCGACCCGCTCGGAACCCTGAACCGGGTTGGGATCGCGCGTGGCGGCGGCATGGCGGCTGGTGGACTGGTCGTGATCGGCGGTGCTTGTGACAGAACCCCGTAGCGGGTCGCGGTCAAGCCCTGGCTGCTGGCGGCCCTGCATCCGCTGGATGGCGCCGTTGGTTTGCCGCCAGGCTTGGCCGCGTTCGGTGTCGGCTCGTCCTGGCGGCTGGCCGAGGGGCCGGTCGGTGTCGTCGATCTGAAACCGCTGGCGGTGGTCCTGGACCGCTCGGGCGGCCTGCCGCCAGGCACGCCGGCCACGCACCGACTCTGGGATGGGGCCGAGCGCGTCGGTCAGGTAGTCGGGTTGCTCCAGTTCGGCGAACGCGACCCGCTGGCGGGACCGCAACGCCAGCTCTCGGGTCACATCGCGGTAGTTGTGGCCCAGGTCGGTGTGGTCCTCGATCCAGGCCTGGTGGTGCTGCTGCGCCGCGCGGGCTTCGACCTCAGCCTTGGCGGCCCGCTCGGCCTGCCGGGCCGCCAGCGCCTGCGCCGCCGGATCCTGGCGCTGTTCGGCGTGCTGGCGGCCGAACCAGCGGCGGCCGTTCCCACCAGGATGCTTGGCGTCGACCGCGGCGAGCTGCTCCTCGGCCTGCTGGCGCCGTTGGATGGCGCGCTCCAACACCCGCCGCCGGTCCGGTGGCGCCTGGTCCATCTCGGTCTGGAGCCGGTCCCGTTCGGTCCGCAGGTCCGTGGTCGGGGTGGCCCGGACGTCCAGCCGTGCGGTGGTGTCGATCGCCAGCCGCTGGCCGCCCGGGCGGGCCAGCGCGGCGCCGAACTGCTGGTAGGCGTCGGGTGGCTCGCGGTCGGGTAGGTCGAGCTCGCCGGCGCCGACGTGCGGTTCTGGGGTGACGATGGTGTGCAGGCGGGTGTCCTCGCGGGCGCGGGAGAGCTGCACGTACAGCCAGTTGGCGTCCTCCTGCCCAGTGATGCGCACCAGTGCCCGCCACCTGGTCAGCCCCTGGGCCTTGTGCCCCGTGGTCGCATACGCGAGATCCACCACCCGCCGGCCGTGGGGGACGGGACCGTCGAGGTAGTCGGCTGGCAGGGTGACCTGGCGGCCCTGCTCGGTCTCCATGCTCAGCGTGCGGTCCTCCTTATTGAGGGCGGTGACCCGGCCGCGGGTGCCGTTGGCGACGCCCAGCCGCGGCAGGTCGTTGCGGCCGCACACGACCTGGTCGCCGACGTGGATGGACCGGTCGCCCACCTCCAGGCCCTGGCCGCCGAGGCGGCCGTTCAAAGCCATGACGTGTTGGCAGGTGGTGTTGAGCCGGTCGACCTCGTCGCGGCGGTAGGCCAGGATCACCGCCTCCCCACCCAGCTCCCCCTTCCGCTCGGCGGTCTCGGCGTCCTGGTAGGCCTGCCACCACTCCCGCACCAGATTCAGCGTCAGCTCCGTCTTGGAGGTCGCCGGAACCATCCGCTCATGCTCGCGGTACGCATTGACGGCCTGGTCGACCTGCCCATCACGCACCAGCTCCAGCGCGTCCCGCTCCCACGCTTGGCGCTGCCGGCGGTTCTCCGACAACACGCTGGCCCCAAGGCGGACCCGCAGCCCGCGGAACCCGCCGCCAGCGTCGATCGCCGCGAGCTGCCGATCGTCACCGACCAGCATCACCTTCGCGCCCGCCTCGCGCGCATGGTCGAGCAAGCGGGCCAGCCTGCGGGAGCCGACCATGCCGGCCTCATCGACGACCAGCACCGCCCTGGCGTCCAGTACCGGCGGCTCCCGGAGCTGGTCGCCGCGCCGAGCATGGGGGGCACGGTCGCCGGCGGCCTGGTCGAGCTCGTGCAGCAGGCGGTCGACGGTGGCGACCTCCTCGAACCCCTCCGCCTCCAAGCTGGTGGTCGCGATCCCGGTCGGCGCGGCGCCCAGCACGCGGTAGCCGTCCAGCGCGAACGCGTGGCGGCCGACCCCGACGGCGTAGGTCTTGCCGGTGCCGGCCTTGCCGACCACCACCCGCACCCCATCGGGGGAGAGGGTCAGGTCGCGGACCATGCCGGCCTGGTCCTCCCCGATGCTGGGATGCTCGGCCAGGGCCGCGCGGACCGTCTCCGGTGAGCACACCCCTGCCTGTTCGCCGCGGCGCTGGAGCGCGTTGGCGACCAGGCCCTGCTCGACCTCTAGCAGCTCCGGGGTCGACCAGCGTCGCTCCCCAACGGTGCGGTCGGCGACCACGCTGACCGCCCGCTCCTGGAGGAACCGGTCCGCGAGCCCCTCGAGCTGGGTGCGGTCGGCGCCGACCAGCTGCTCGCCGAGTGCGGCGATCACCTCGGGCCGCGCAAACGTGGACGCCTGCGCGGTCAGCCCCTGCGGCCCAGCCAGCCGATCGAACACCCCAGCCACCAGCGGAGTGGTCGCGTCCGTCGTCGTGGTGGCGACCTGGTCGTCGCCGGCGGGGCCGCTGGTGCCTTGCCGTTCGCGGCCAAGCACGTCGCGCAGCAGCTCAGGGACGTCCACACCATGCTCGGCCGCCTCCGCGCGCCACCGTTCGGCCAGGGTGGCGGGCGCCTCGTGCTGCTTGGCCTGCCGGGTAGTCTGCACCACCCACTTGACCAGCTTCGGGGTCCGCACCCGCCCCTCGGCCTGGAGCCGCTCGACCGCATCGTCGATCGCGTCCGCCCGCTTAGAGAAAGTCTTGAGCAGCTCGGCCGGCATGCCGGCCAGCTCGCGATTGCCCCACCGGTCCGCATCCGACCAGGCGACCCCCAGCGACCTGGTCAGAGCGCGCTGGTAGGCGCCGCGGTAGATCGCATCCGCCGCCAGGCGGTGCCGGTACAGGTCGCGACCATCAAGCGCCGTCCAGCGACCATCCGGCCCCTGCACCCGGTTCGCCACGATCACATGGGTATGCAGCAGTGGATCCCCAGCCCGGGAGGTGCGATGGTCGAACCCGACCGCCACCAGCCCATTTCCGTCGACATGGTCGCAGCCGCCATGCCCCCGCCGCGCACCGACATGGTCCTCGAGATAGCCCAGGGCTTCGCTGGTCGCCTGGTGGTGGGCGTCCAGCACCGTGGCGGCGGTCCGAGCATCCCCCAGACCGTAGAGCAGGGAGACGCTCTTGGTTGGACGCAAGACGACGTCGAAGGCGGGCACCCCGCGGTCGCCGTGGGCGCGGCCGAGCAGCTGCCCGGTGTCGGGGTGGCGGCCGTGGAAGACGCACACGAATGCCTCGGTGCTGGCGATGCCTTCCTGGCCGAGCGCTTGGGCGCCGCGGCCGAGCCAGCGGCCTGGTGACTCTCCGTGGCCGGACAGGTACTCTTCGCGGTTTTGGGCGACCTCGCGGACGTAGTAGTCCTCCCGGCCAACCGACAGCTTCGCGATATCCGCCACCATGCTCCGACCCACCCGCGCCGCGCCCGGCGGGCGCCATTGCGGCACCCTGGTGCATTGCTCTCCTGCCTGAGAGATCTAGGGCGGGTCGAGAGTAGAGCGCGACGATGGCGGCCATCCGTTATGGCGAGCGCAGAGGCGGGCGGTGCTGCAGGTGCTGGGGAGCGCAGGAGGTGTCCCTAAGGAGTGACTCGGCGTGAGCTAGCCCGTGCTTTCGCGGGGGTAAGGGTCCACACGGGGCCGGGCGGGGCGGCCGCGCAAGCGGTCGCTCAAGCTGCACGGTGACAAGGGCTACGACTACCCGCGCTGTCGGCGGGCGCTGCGGCGGCGTGGCATCACGCCCAGGATCGCCCGGCGTAGGATCGAGTCGAGCGAGCGGCTGGGCCGCCACCGGTACGTGGCGGAGCGGCCCGCTGTTCGCCGGCCTTGCGGAGTTGCCGCTCTGGCGTGGCGACCTGGAGCAGGCTAAGCGGCTGGTGGCCGAGGCCGTGCCGCTGGTCGAGGCGGACCCGCGCTATGCCGCGCCGGTCTACGGCCTCGGCATGCGCATCGAGGCCGACCGCACCGAGCTGGCCGCCTGGCACGCCACCGGACTCGCCGAGCGGACGCGGCAGGAGGGCCCGTCCGACCCGGCAGCCTGGGCGGTAGCAGTCGCGGCCTGGGAGCGGCTCAGCCAGCCCTACCGGGTCGCCTACGCCTGCTTCGGCCAGGCCGAGGCGCTGCTGGCCGGCACCGGCGACCGTGATGCGGCAGCCACGGCCCCGGCGGCCGACGCGCCGACGCCCGCCGAGCAGCTCGGCCTCACCCCGCGCGAGGCCGAGGTGCTCGCCCTGGTCGCGGCCGGCCGCAGCAACCGCCAGATCGCCCATGCGTTGTTCATCAGCACCAAGACCGCCAGCGTCCACGTCTCCAACATCCTCGCCAAGCTCGGCGTCCACACCCGGGTCGAGGCCGCCGCGACCGCCCACCGCCTCGGCCTCGACTGATGCCGGCCAGCGCCGCGCCGCCGTAGCGGTGGCGGGAGCAGGGGCTGGATGGTCTGCCACAGGCCGCTCGTGGTTTCGTGGACGAGCGGATCGGCGGTCGTGGTCATGGCCGCGAGCAGCGCGAACTCCAAGAGCCAGCCAAAGGATAGAAACACGCTCTAAGCAACGCGCCCGGGCCAGCCACCCTCGCCGCGAAAGTCACACCCCTGTGGTAACTTACACCCGTGTAATTACAGTCGGAGTCTGTCCGGCAGCCTTCAGGAACTGCAGTCCGGCGCTTGCTGGACCGTAGGCAGTTTCCAGCAAGATCTTGCAAGTGCCGCCGGTATGAGGAGGAGGTGGCCTGGTGACAGAGGGACCGAGGGCGGTAGTACTGCTAAGTGGTGGTCTCGACTCTGCAACGACTCTTGCCATCGCCCGAAGTGAGGGGTTCCGCCCCTATGCACTAAGTTTCAGGTATGGGCAGCGACACGTGGTCGAATTGGAGGCAGCTCGTCGGGTCGCCGACGCGATGGGTGCCATAGAGCATGTCATCGCCGAGATCGATCTGTGCACGTTCGGCGGGTCGGCGTTGACCGCGGACGTGGCGGTGCCGAAGGGCCGCAGCACCGGCGAGATGGGCGACGGCATCCCGATCACCTACGTGCCCGCCCGTAACACCATCTTCCTGGCGTTCGCGCTGGCTTGGGCGGAGACCCTGGACGCCAGCGACATCTTCATCGGGGTGAACGCGCTCGACTACAGCGGCTACCCCGACTGCCGTCCGGAGTACATCCACGCCTTTGAACAGATGGCCAACCTCGCCACCAAGGCCGGCGTCGAGGGCCGCCAGCATCTAGTTATCCACACCCCGCTGATCCACCTGACCAAGGCGCAGATCATCCAGCGTGGCCTGGCGTTGGGCATCGACTACGGCCTGACCCACAGTTGCTACGACCCGACGCTGGCTGGCCGGCCGTGTGGGGCGTGCGACTCGTGCCTGCTGCGCGCCAAGGGGTTTGCCGAGGCGGGCGTGGCAGACCCCGCGTTGACCGCCGCGGTGGAGACGGATGGATGAGCTACCAGGTCAAGGAGATCTTCTACACGCTGCAAGGGGAGGGCAGCCATACCGGCCGGCCGGCGGTGTTTTGCCGGTTCGCCGGCTGCAACCTGTGGTCCGGCCGGGAGCAGCAGCGGGCCCGCGCGATCTGCCAGTTCTGCGATACCGACTTTGTCGGCACTGACGGGCCAGGTGGCGGCCAGTTCGCCACCGCGGACGATCTAGCCCACGCGGTCGCCAACACCTGGCAGGGCGCTTCACACCCGCGCAGCCGTCGGTTCGTGGTGTGCACCGGCGGGGAACCGCTGCTGCAACTCAACCAGCCCGCGGTCGACGCGCTCCATGCGGCCGGGTTTGAGGTCGCCATCGAGACCAACGGGACCCGGCCGGCGGTGCCTGGGATCGACTGGGTCTGCGTGAGCCCGAAAGCGGGTGCGCCACTAGTCCTCACTCAAGGGGACGAGTTGAAGCTCATCTATCCCCAACCTGGCGGCGAACCCGAGCGGTATGAGCAGCTTCGCTTCGACCGGTTCCGCTTGCAGCCGATGGACGGCCCGGCCCGGGAGGCCAACACCCGCGCTGCAGTGGCCTACTGCCTGGCCCACCCACAGTGGCAATTGAGCCTGCAGACCCACAAGTACCTAGGAATCCCCTGACATGGACGTGTTCCGGGAATTCACTTTCGAGGCTGCCCATCACCTTCCCCGAGTGCCGGCCGGCCACAAGTGCGGGCGACTGCATGGCCACTCCTACCGCGTCGAGGTCCACGTGCGCGGACCGGTCCAGCCCGAGCCCGGCTGGGTGATCGACTTCGCCGACCTCAAGGCGGCTTTCGCCCCCCTGCACGACCAACTCGACCACCGCTATCTCAACGAGGTCGAGGGCCTGGACAACCCAACCAGTGAGAACGTCGCCCGCTGGATCTGGGATCGCCTGTGCCCAGTCCTGCCCTTGGCCAAGGTCGTCGTGCGCGAGACCTGCACCACCGGGTGCGTCTACGAGGGCGAACTGCCATGACGCTGGAGGATGTCCAAGCGCGACCCGACACCCGCGGGATTGCCCTCGACGAGGTCGGCATCCGCGGCCTGCGCCATCCGATCGTGGTGTGGGACCGGGAGCGGGAGAAGCAGGAGACCATCGCCGAGATCGCCATGTCGGTGAGCCTGCCCGCGCACGTCAAGGGCACCCACCTCAGCCGCTTCATCGAGGTGCTCAGCGAACATGCGGGCGAGGTCACGGTGCGGACCATCCCGAACATCCTGGCAGCGCTGCGCCAACGGCTCCATGCGGGATGGGCGCGGATGGAGGTTGGCTTCCCCTACTTCATCGAGCGGGCCGCGCCCGTGACCGGCGCGCGAGCGCTGCTGGACTACCAGTGCCAGTTCACCGGCGAGGCGGACGACCACGGCGACCGGTTCACGCTGGCGGTGCGGGTGCCGGTGACCAGCGTCTGCCCGTGCAGCAAGGCGATCAGCGACTACGGGGCGCACAACCAGCGCGGCCACATCGCCATCAGCGTGCAGACCGGCCAGGACCTGGACGGCGAGCCGCAGGTCATCTGGATCGAAGAGCTCGTTGAACTCGCCGAGCGTTCGGCGTCCGCGCCGGTGTTCCCGCTGCTGAAGCGGCCCGACGAGCGGCACGTGACCATGCTCGCCTACGACAACCCGGTTTTTGTCGAAGACATGGTCCGTAGCGTGGCCCATGGCCTACGCGCCGACCCGCGCGTGACCTGGTTTGCGGTCGAAGCGGCAAACGAGGAGAGCATCCACAACCATTCCGCGTTCGCCAGGGTCGAGGAACGCCGTGTCGACGCCCTAGCACAGGGGACAGTCGCATGAGCCAGCAGGATGGCATGGGCGCGCGCGTCCATCTGGTGGTCACGTGTGCGAACCGCAAGACCCGGCCAGTGCCAAGCCTGCTGCGGCTTCGTCAGGTCGCTGGCCGCACCCCGGCGGCCCGCGCTGCGGCCTGGGTCGCCCAACTCGAGGGCTCAGCGGAGGCGACACTGCCTGCACGAGAGTTGTACGCGGGCGAGCACTGGCAGATCGTCCGCGCGCTGGAAGAAACCGCCGCAATGGCGGGCCTGAATACGAGCCTATGGGTGTGCTCGGCCGGGTATGGCCTCATCAGCGTGGATGCGCGACTCCGCCCATATGCGGCGACGTTCGCCGGCGGCCACCCCGACAGCGTTGGCGCCCACGCCAACAACCGATCGCAGTGGTGGGCTGCCCTCGCCGGCTGGCCGGGGCCAGCGTTAGGTGCGCCGCGGACGCTTCGCGATCTAGCAGGCCAGGAGCCGCACGCCGTCTTTCTGCTAGCCCTGTCGTCGACCTATCTCGCCGCCTGCGCGGATGACGTGCAGGGCGCCGTGGCCCGCCTCGCTTCCCCAGAGCACCTGACCGTTATCTCGGCCGGCGTTCGAGCAAGCGGCCCGTTGGCCGCCTGCCTTGTCCCGGCAAGCGCGCGGCTGCAGCCTGCGCTGGGCGGCACCCGCCAGTCCCTGAACGTCCGTATCCTCGCCCATCTGCTCCGCCACCCGGGCGACGCCCTCACCCACACACGGATTCGTGGAGTACTCGCCGAACTACTCGCGGCCGCTCCACCTCTCACCCGCTACGCACGTGCGCCGCGCACCGACGCCCAAGTCGCGACGTTCATCCGCCGTCGGCTCACCGTCGATCCCGGCACGACCGCGTCTCGCCTGCTTCGGGAGTTCCGGGATCGCGGCTACGCGTGCGAGCAAAGCCGGTTCGCTGCCGTCTACCGCGCCCTTCGGGAGGATCCTGATGTCTATGCGTGCTAACGGCCACCCGGTGCTCACCCGCCGCGCGCTGCGCGTTACCCAAACGGCTGATTTCCCGCTGTACCTGTTCAGCCTCACTGCGACCGAGATCCTGCGGATCGCCGACATCTCCCGCATCGTCCGTGATCAGACGGGTGAGTTGATCGGCTACCAGCGGCCTGAGGTGCGCCGGCACATCCAGGAGATCATCGACTATCTCAACAGCGACGAGGTCATCTTCCCTAACCCGATCATCCTTGCGCTCTCGTCAGGGGTGCGGTTCACGCAAAGTCGCGGTCCGAAGGTGTCCGACGGGTTCGCCGCGACCGGCACCCTTGAGATCCCTCTGCCAAACGGTGAGGAGTCCAAGCCGGGGTGGATCGTCGACGGGCAGCAGCGGGCACTGGCCCTGGCGCAGGCCACGCGCAGGGACTTCCCCGTCCCGGTGAATGCCTTCATCGCCGACTCAGTCGACGTCCAGCGCGACCAGTTCCTGCGGATCAACAACACCCGGCCGCTGCCCCGGGGCCTCGTCACCGAACTGCTGCCGACGGTGAAGACGCCGCTACCACCGCGGCTATCGCTACGACAGACCCCATCGGCGTTATGCGATCTGCTCAACCGCGACCCAGCCTCGCCGTTTCGCGGCCTGATCCGCCGAGCCTCCTCCCGAGCAGATGACCGGAAGAATGCAATCGTCGCCGACGCAAGCATCGTCAATATGCTCCAAGAGAGCCTCACCTCCCCGGCCGGTTGCCTGTTCCCGTACCGCAATATGACCAGCGGCGAAACCGACTTCGACGGGCTGTGGACCGCGCTGCTGCTGTACTGGACCGCGGTCCGCGACACGTTCCCGGACGCGTGGGGCAAGCCAGCGACCCGCAGTCGGCTTATGCACGGCGCCGGTATCCGCGCCATGGGCCGACTGATGGACCGGGTTCTCGCAACGGTCAACTCTCGCCAATCACATGCCGCGGAGCAAGTCCGTGCCGATCTTGCCCGCATCGCGCCGCACTGCCGCTGGACCCGCGGGACCTGGGAAGGGCTGGGGCTGCGCTGGAATGAAATCCAGAACGTGCCCAGGCACATCAACGAATTGTCCAACTTTCTGGTCCGCACCTATCTCGGAACGCAGACGGACCGATGAAGTTCTTCTTTCCAGACAGCCAGGACCAAGTCGCCCCGGGCTTTGACTTCGTCTCCGAGGAGCACTCACCACATCGGATCCGACAGCGCGACGACTTGTATGCCCACGAGGTCCTGTCATACCCGCCGTTCGACGGCATCCTGGTATCCAAGGCGATCGTCGACGGCACGCCTAACGCCGCTGGCAAGTACACCCTGGCCCAACGCAACCGACTATACCGGGAGGGCGTCCGCCGGTTCTTCCGGCTGGACTCGGTCGCTGGACCCCGACTGGCGACGCTTGGCGATTGCGGCGCGTTCTCCTACGTCCGCGAGGAGGTGCCGCCGTATAGCCCTGACGACGTCATCGACTTCTACGCCGAATGTGGCTTTGACCTCGGAGTGTCGGTGGACCATATCATCCTCATCTTCGCAGGTAACGATCGGGCCGGCGAACTTGGCGACCTGTGGCAGGAGCGTCAGCAGGTGACATTGGAGTTGGCTGCCAAGTTCCGCGCAGCTTGCCAGGCGCGTCGTGTCCGATTCGAACCTGTCGGGGTTGCACAGGGATGGAGTCCCCGCTCGTACCTGGTGGCAGTGGCGGCGCTCCAGCGGATGGGGTATCGGCGGATCGCGTTGGGGGGGATGGTGCCCCTGAAGACGAAAGAAATTCTTCAGTGCCTGCGCGCCATCGACGAGGTGCGCCGGCCCGACACCCAGTTGCATCTGCTTGGTATCACCCGCTGCGATAGCCTCCAAGCGTTCACTGCCCACGGCGTGGCGAGCTTTGACTCCACCTCGGCGTTCCGGCAGGCGTTCAAGGACGACCACGACAACTACTATTCTCTGGCCCACAACTACACAGCTGTGCGCGTCCCTCAGGTGGACGGCAACCCCAAGCTGAAGGCCAAGATCCGCGCCGGTCGTCTTCGTCAAGGCCAAGCTATCCACCGCGAACAGGCCTGCCTGCAACTGCTGCGTGCTTACGACGCCGGCGCCACGACCATCGACCGCCTGCTGGATGCGTTGCGCGCCTACGACGAATTGCTATGGGACGGCCGGTTGGACCGCACCGACGCCTATCGGCAACTCCTCGAGGACCAGCCCTGGAAGCGCTGCCCTTGCGGCATCTGTGGCGCCGCTGGGATTGACGTGGCGATCTTCCGCGGCTCGGAACGAAACAAGCGCCGCGGCTTCCACAACGTCTTTGTGTTCCATCAGCGGCTTGTACGAGAACTCGCGGCTATTACGCCGTGACCGTCGACGCCGACCTCACCGGTCAGAAAGGAATATCATGGGCCACCGGGAACTGCTCCGAGTGCCGGCGCTGGAGATCCGCCAAGGGCTCAACCGCACCCTCTATAGCTTCGCGGTCGACGGCAAGGAGCTGCCACGCTTCACGACGATCTCTCGCATTCACCGGGATGAGGCCACCCACATCCAGGGCTACCAGCGGCCCGAAGTGCTCTCGCACATCTCGGCGATCCGACGCTACCTCGAGTCATCAGACCCGATGATTCCCAACGCGCTGGTGGTGGCGTTCGACTCCCGAGTACAGTTCGAACCTCACGTGGCTGCGGCCTCAGTTAGCTACGCTCGGCAAGGCACTCTGGTCATCCCCATAGAGGACGGCTGGTCGGAGGTCGACAAGCCGGGGTGGATCGTCGACGGACAGCAGCGGTGCGCGGCGATCCGTGACGCACGCCTAGAGAGCTTCCCGATCTGCGTCACAGCGTTCATCACCGACAGCGCCGCTGAACAGCGCTCCCAGTTCATCCTCGTCAATTCCACCAAGCCCCTCCCCAAGGGGCTTATCTACGAACTGCTGCCCGCAACCGCCGTTACCCTGCCGACATTGCTGCAGTTGCGGCGGTTCCCAGCTTACCTGCTCGGTCGCCTCAACTACGACCCTGGCTCCCCCCTGGAGCGGTTGGTCCACACGCCCACGACACCTGAAGGTGTGATCAAGGACAACTCCGTACTCAAAATGCTCGAGAACAGCATCAGCGACGGTGCGCTGTATCGGTTCCGCGACCCAGCTACCGGCGAAGGCGACGCGGAGGCAATGCTGGAGTTAGTCAAAGCCTTCTGGACCGCTGTTCGTGAAACCTTTCCCGACGCATGGGGATTGCCGGCCCGCAGGTCACGCCTCATGCACGGAGTCGGCATCGTCAGCTTGGGCTTTGTCATGGACGCCATCGCCGACCGCTACTGGCGCGTCACCATTCCCGGTGTAGGCGAGTTCGCCGACGACCTTGCGGCACTCAAGGACATCTGCCGGTGGACACATGGCCACTGGGACTTCGGCCCCCACGCGCAACGTAAGTGGAACGAACTCCAGAACACCCCAAAGGACATTCAGCGGCTGACGAATTACCTGCTGTTCGAGTACAAGGCACGAGTGTGGAGTCGCCCTCTGGAAGATCGCAGGGAGGCGTGATTGGTGTAGTCGGAGCTCCTCCATCCCCCGAGCTTAAGAGGTTGGCTCCATTTGCCCGTGGGGATGGCCGTTGACAGCCGAACGCTTCTCGCCACGTTAGCTACCGCCACCTTGTACATGACGGGTGATCGACCGTTTCGTTTTTCGGTACTCTTGGAGAAGATACTCGGCCAGTCGCCGCTTGTCCTGACTCGTGTTTTGTAGTTCGTTCCACGCACTCCTGAGGACAGGCCAGTAGCCACTCGTCCAGGCACACCTCTTCTGGAGTCGCTTCAATCTGCGTTCCACCGAGTACACAGCACGCGGCTTGTCAGCATCTACCTCACGCATTACTACGTCCATAAGGCGTCCCATCGCAAAAATACCTGCCCCATGGACAAGTCGACTGCTCCGTGGACTGCCATTCCATGCTCCCGGCCAGACGCGCTCAACGCCGCGGAAGTAGACACTAACGATTCGAGCCATCGAACGAACATCACCTTCGTCCAGGGCGGAGGAATAGTAGTTTGACAACACGCCGCCTCGGCGCACGCTCTGCTGAACAACGTCGAGGACCGCCGCTTGACTGATGTTCGCTCCCTCTCCAGTCGCGCCGATGCCGCGGATGCGCCCATAGAACGGGGACTCCTTATCGTAGCGGAGCAGCTCGACCACGCGACCGGCCACACGCCGTAGGCGCCACGGCTTCGGTAAGGCGGTCTCAACCTGTGGAACGAGTTCGTTCAGGAGATCTCTGGGTAAGGGTTTCGTCTTGTTCACCAGTACAAACTGCTCTCGTTGGAGCGCTTCAGATCCTGAGGAGAAGCCGACCACAACAACAGGGAAGGTTCGATCGGGCCGGAGGCCAGCAAGGGCTGACATCCGCTGCTGGCCGTCAACGATGACTGCTGGTTTGGGCTTGCCCGGTGACGGAATTGGAATCGCGAGTCGTCCAAACGTTCCCCATTCGACTCTTAGCACGCCGTCGAGAGGGGAGAACTCGACCGAGTCATCGAAAGCGACGACGATCGCATTGGGTAGAAGCGCATTCTCTTGTGACAGATAATTGAAGATTTCACGAATATGGTGCTCCACACGAGTCCGTTGATATCCAACTAGGACCCCGGTATCATTTCGCGCCGCAAATTGCACGGCCGCGAACTGTTGAATGAGCCGACCGTTGATGCCGAAGACGAAGAGTGGGATGTCGGGCCGTTGCTCCACACGCAACGCATTCACACGGAGGACTCTTTGAACCGACCGACCAGGCATGAGGCTAGGCAACGCCTAGAGCTTGGTCTGTCATATAGATGTTCTCTGGTGAGCGTCGATAACGACCGCCAGAGAGACTCACTCCCTCAGTCGACTTCGCGAAATTGATCAGCCCCTCCAGTGCCTGCTCGAAGCCCAGTGGTTTGTTCGACAGAAGCGCGGAGACGAATGCCACTTCCCGCAGCGAAGCTGGTCCGATTGGTCGCCGAAGCATCCGATAGGCGGAGCGGAACCGTTCAATTCCCTCGGTGAGCGCAACGGCAGAACGAAGCGACGCCCATCCGGGGTGCCTACTCCACTGTGCCAACGCCACAGAATCCGCCCAGGTCTCTATGCCGAAGTTCGCATCAAGCGTGTTGAATAGGTCGCGTACTGGAGACTCCACGCGGTACTCGAAGCCGTTCTTTGCCAGACCTCGCTTCGATAGATAGCCAAGATCTGTCAGCCACTCCAGTCGCGGCGAGACCCGGTGCTCCAGCACACCTGGTGCTCCGCTCATGGTGCCACGTCGCTGTGCCGTTTTTCGAATGAGTTCCGCGAACGCCCGGGCCTTCCGTGCATCCGGTGGAGCGACTCTTAAATCATGCATCGCATGAATGGCATTACTAACGACGACTGTGAATCGCTCAGCGACAGCATCGCGAGTGACGGTTTCCCCCATGTCGATGACTTCTCGAAGCAGTTCCCGCAGGATCAGGCCATCCGTCTGAACGATTTGCCGCAAGAGCGCTGGGGCCTCCAACCCGAGCAGAAAGGGGTTCTGGACGTCGCCAATCTGCCTCGCGAAGGCGTGCCGCAACTGCTTCGTCATGTGCCCGGCGGATGTCCAAGTGTTCTTTGCACGTGACAGCAGTAGCAGCTGAAAGCCGAACTCTAAGACTTCCTCAACGTTGTCTGGCGTGGGCGCACCGATCGTGGAGGGCAGTCCGGCGTTTGACATCCATATGTCGATGTCAAAGACTGGGAGACTTGCGAGTTCGGATCTATCGCGACCGGCGGCCTTCCAGCGGCTATCTGCTCGCGCAAGCGTGAATCCCCGGTACCGGCCGCCAGACCGAGGCTCCCAGGAGATGAGACGCTTGTCAGCAAGGTATTGGAAAACCGCGTAGTTGGCTGTGTCATCGAGCGCCAGTTCCTCCTTCTGCTCCACCACCTGCCTTAGTCTTCGCAGTAGTGCCTGGCTGGGCTGGTGGCCCAGCCCGGTCAGGTCCAAGAGAACGTTCGCGAGTCCAAGCCGCGACTTGAACACCGTGAGATACGTTATGAACGGTTCCGTCATCACGTCCTCGATCCTTCGCTACAACTCGATCCCGCCGTGAACGGTCGCCCGCGGCCGAACCGACACGACGATGGACCGGCGGGTGGCGGTGTTCATATCGGCGGCCGATATAAGACAGACACCCGGGGCCAGCTGGCGCAAGAGCCCAGCCGTATCAAGTTGGCTTGCTCCGAGTTGGATCGCAGTCGGCAAGCTTGACTTAAGGTTGTCCCGCACAGCGCGAATATCCGGATCCGTGACGAGTTGATGCGCGATGAAGGTCTCCACCTGGCTGAGAACACGAGTGTCCAGGGCCGACGGTTGCTGAGTCGCCAGCACCGCCGAAAGCCCCATGTTCCGGCCTTCCTTGACGAGACGAACGAAGAGGCTCTTTGCAGGTGTGCTGGTCCCAGGAGCAAGGAATGACTGCGCCTCGTCCAGAACAACGACTGTTCGCGGGACGCTGTCATGTGCTACGCCCTCGATCGCTCTACGCGCATCTGCAGTCAGTTCCGGGTCCAGCGCCAAACGCTTCTCGGCGAATGCCGCGTCGCTTCTTGCTTCGATGAGCATACGGGTCAGCACCGCCACGATTGCCGTGCGGTAACTCTGAGGGAGACGCCCCAGAAGGATTATGCTTGCTGTTCCGGGCACAACGAGTTCGCGGATCATAGTGCCCGTGGCCGAAAACAGGCCTGTCCCCGAGAGCGCGGTGAGACGTTGCCGAAGGGCACGAAGCGACTCCGGGTGATACGTGCTCCCAAGTTCGTCTGATCGAACCGCGTTGGCGAGGTTGGAAAGATCAAAATCTCCGGTTGGGCCAATCTCCTCACCATGGATTCGGTAGCCGTGCTCACGGACCAGCAAGAGCGCATCTCCGAACGCCTGCCCCATTGGTTCGCTTATCAGGTTGACGTCAAGCAGTAACTCCCACTCTTCGAGTCCCATAGCGGGAACGGGGAGTTGAAGCGTCTTGAACCACTCCGGATCCGTCCTGCGTCTGTTGTCCGATCCAGGGACCCAAGCTCGGACGCTGAAAGGCAGGTTGGGGAGCCCTGCCCCTCTTGCGAGTTCGTAATGTCGCTGTGCCTCGACATTCTCAGTCGGTGCAACCGGGTACTTACTTGTCCAATAGATGTCAAGTGGATCGAAGACGAGTACGGCCCGCTCAGCCGATTGTCTCGCGAGCACGGTGTCGCTGCCGCTTACAAGTCCCTCGATCAATACGCCGAGGGTGAATGATTTGCCACTTCCCCGCTTCCCCACTATGGCGATTACTTGCTCCTTGCTTGTACTTAGCCACACCTGCGGTTGCCGACCACTGACCATTTCGGCCAGAGTACCCAACCAGATGCCGTCGCCCCCCACCTTCCCGGGACCAAGCCAAATTCCCTGACGCTGTGGATCAACGGGCGGTTTGACTCTCCATAGCGTGGTGACCACCATTGACCTCACGCGTTCACAAGAGAGTTGACGTAGCGAGACGACGCGATGTGCTTCTCGTCGTCCATCGCTCGATTCAGTAGATCGTCCAGAGCCTTCTGAATGTCGCGAGGGGTCGTATAGCCCCCTTGCCGGCAAGCGTACGCGACAGCTACCCTAAGCCCCTCTTCGGTGAAGGGAAAGGTACCGGCTCCAACAACTTCCCCGTCCGCCTCGTCCTTGTGCAATTCCAGAATCGCCGCCCGGCGCTGCGGGTCAATCCACTCGCTAAGAAGGGCGGTCACAAATACGGTCGTCGCCGAATCATCGAGAGTATGTAAGAGAATGTAGTTCGATTCCCCGAAGCGGGTCATCACCTGCGGATCTTGCAGCGGCAGTGCCATATCGTCAGGATCAAGCCAGGAGGCTGAGACGATGAATCCGATTTCCTTGGTTTGGGGGTCAGCGATCAGTTTGAATGCATTAAGCCAATGGTTGATGGAGTCCTGATTCGAAACGTAGGCTAGCTTCGTTGCTTCGTCGAGCATGAGAACCAGAAGTTCGCCCTCGATCTCCTGGCAGAGCATACCGAACATTTGCAGGACCCGGACGAGCTGGTTCGACTGATCTAGGGCAGGTGGCAAGCCGGCAAGACGCGCATCCCCTGCACTCAATTGGATGCCGCGGAGCCAATCCCAAGCGATCCGACTGGCTTCACCAAACCCTAGCAGACTCGCAAAGGCAAAAGCTATGTCGCCGGATTGAGTGGCCTTTTGGATTCGCTCTCGTGCGTCAGAGCTATGCTTCGTGTGATATTGGAGGACCCACCCTTGCGCTCGCTCGAGGCCTAGCGCATCAAGGAGTGCGGCATGAGCTACACGAAAGGTCGATCTCGACGTGATGTCAGGAAGTTCGACAAAGACGACCCGCGCTGGGAAGTCGTCCCGTGTCTCTATTACATATTGGATGTGTCGCATTGTGTGCGTCTTTCCGATGCCCCAGTCTCCATATAAGACGAGCTTGGGCGGATTCCCCGTACGAAATGAGCGCCGGAGAATGCCATTTAGCTGTTTGTCGAGTTCATTCCGAGCAAAGAAGAGGCGTGCGTCAGTATCATTTTCTATCGTGAAGTCCTTGTGGCCTTCTTTGAGGCCGAACCACGACTGCATAGTCTCCATTGAGGCCACCTCTTCTCGTTTCAAAACGCTGCCCTGTAGATCAACTGCCGACCTGGAGTACGATAGATCTGCGCCGCTTCGTAGTCGAGTTGTGAGAAGATACGCTTGCCGCCTGAGTACGCGTTGACCAGGATACCGATCTCCCGATTGATTAGGGACTGCTGTGTGAAATTCGCGGAACCAAGCATCGCGAAGGCTCCAACGTTAGTACGGGCGGTATAGAGCTTCACGTGCAGATCCGGGACAAGAGCGATGTTGGCTCGTTTCGTATGCCCCAGTCGCTCGAGCGCGCGTGCGTGCCACTCTTCCTCGGGGGGGCGAGTAACGATGTACGCAGTGGTCCGGTCGCCTTCAAGTCGCTTCAGAAGTTGTGCGAAACTAAGCGTCGCCGAGTTATCAAATTCAGAAATCCACGGACTAATGAGGTAAATTCTCTTCCAGCCATTTGAGCCGGCAAGGGTGCTGAGGAAGAGATCAACTACTCGGCGCGTCGCGACCCGAATCCAGGGTGGCAAGGATTCCGATTTCGTCGGTATGGGCGGGGCGGCGGTGCCGAGACGCTCCTGCAACGCTTCAAGCACGGCATCTTTGATGGCTGCCAGAGAGGGGGACGCATCGGAGGGCCAGTTCGCCGCTATGTATTGGTAGGCGGAGCGGACATCCAAGGGCCTCGTCAGGTTGCCGTCGCGAACGTAGAACCATCGTCGGTCCCCATCCTGGAAGAAGACCGGAGTGTGGTGTCGTTTACACGAAACACACGACACTCTGCCGCCGTCTATGTCGACGAAGTTGATGCTAATATGGGGGCTAACGTCCAGGCCGAGGTGATTTCCGAGGATAGTACGCAGAGTTAGTTCAAACCCGTCGACGTTTTTCTTACCAAGCAAGGCGATATCTGGCTCAATCCCAAGCACGGTGCCGTCGTCTGACACGCCGATAACGAGCATGCCCCCTTCTGCATTGAGCAGGCCGGCCACTCCCTTTGCCACTTTCTTCGCGAGATCCCTATTTAACTCCCCAGTGTGAACGTCGCACCGGAGGGAAGATTTGAACTCGAGTCGTGCACCCTCCCCAGCGCGGATCAACTCTCGGAGCACGTCAGCGTCCAACGCATGTCTCCTGCTAGGGAAGCCCTTGGTGAGGGATCAACGGTCGCCACATGAGGGCCCCAGGGCTTGAGCGAGGCATGATGCGGTTCCTCCTGTTCAGTCATCGTTGCCCGTGGCCGCCTGCTGCCATGCGTATCCTAGACGCGTCTGGTTGTGACGGTGAACGCGCCCGCACAGGTCTAGTGCTCTCGCGACTGCCCGCGTATGGGCAGGCCGGCGCCGTTCCAAACGTCGGTGCCGAAACTGGTCGAGGGCTTGGAGGGTGGCGGAGGCCGCGAGCGGTTCGACCCGCGGTCCACGCCGAAACGCCCAACTCATGGGTAACCACGGCCTTGGACTTTCCCTACGCGAACGGGTCGGAGGCCTGCAGGCGGCGGCGTTCCAACCATTCCAGATCTCCTCAGGTATCGCGGTACTCAGCCATTAGGGAGACAGCTGATCGGTTCATGCCGCGGATCATAACCCCACAGCTATCACCAACTACCGCGAAGCTCCGTAGAGCACCTCACTTCGCTCCTGACGGTGCGGAAACGCAGAGCGCAGCGGTGGGCTGGCCCTTACTCGCGCCGCGGAAGTCAGCCAGCCCGAGGGTGCTAACAGACCGATGCGCCTCCCGCTCGCTACCGGATGGGTTCCCGTACTTGGGCTTCGCCGTCCTCTGACGCCAATGTGCCGCTGGGCGCCGCCCCACGCTCATCCGGGTTGCGTTCGGCGATCCAGATTCCAAGCAGGACTAGTACCGTGCCCACAACCAGGTTCCAGCTCAGCCGCTCGTCGACAAACGCAACTCCCAGCACGACGGCGACGACGGGCGCGAGGTAGTTGGTCATCGACGCTGCGGTGGGTCCCTCGTCCTGGATCAGGCGGTAGTTGAGAACGTAGGCGATGCCGGTGCTCAGCACACCGAGCGCCACGACGCTGAAGGCGACGGTGCCGGTGAGCGTGATCGGTTGGTGCCCGAGCCACGGCGTCACGGCGCCGAGCAGCAGGACGCCGGCGGTTAGCTGCGCCGCGGACAGTACCAGGGGTTCGGTGCCCCGGTTGG
>WNFU01003440.1_pt1 | contig 28586 bp, 20 predicted proteins | sample 5400121 | NCBI WGS metagenome assembly WNFU01 (sample SAMN13153360, study PRJNA577476) | soil metagenome | isolation source: 100 cm soil or saprolite under grassland replicate 1 | place: USA:California | collected 2016-06-15 | reverse complement strand
GTCACCGAGACCGTCGCCCAAACCGTGGGGGCCAAAGACGGCCTGGCCGAGCACATCGGGGAGCGGGAGATGCTCCTGTTGCTCGACAACTTCGAGCAGGTGGTGGATGCGGCCCCCGGCCTCTCCCCGCTGCTCCAGGGCTGTCCCAGCCTGCGCGTGCTCGTCACCAGCAGGGAACTGCTCAGGATCCAGGGAGAGGTCGAGTACGCGGTGCCGCCCCTCGCGGAGCCGGAGGCCGCGGAGCTCTTCCGCACCCGCTCGGGCCTCGCTCCGGACGAGACGATCGCCGAGCTCTGCCGGCGCCTGGATAACCTGCCGCTCGCTGTGGAGCTCGCCGCGGCGAGGACGAGGGTGCTCTCCCCGGCTCAGATACTGGAGCGACTGTCGAAGCGCCTGGACCTGCTCAAAGGCGGCCGGGACGCCGAGGTCCGCCAGCGGACCCTTCGGGCCATGATCGAGTGGTCCTTCGACCTCCTCTCGGGAGAGGAGAAGGAGCTGTTCGCGCGCCTCGCCGTGTTCGGAGGCAGCTGCACCCTGGAGTCCGCGGAGGCCGTGGCAGAGGCCGACCTCGACGTCCTGCAGTCCCTCGTGGACAAGAGCCTGCTGCGCCATACCGAGGACCGGTTCTGGATGCTGGAGACGATCCGGGAGTACGCCCTCGAGCGGCTTGAGGAATCGCGCGAGGCCGAGGACCTGCGTCGGGGCCACGCCGAGCACTTCCTGACCCTGGCCGAGGAGGCGGAGCCGCACCTGCGCGAGGAGATGCTTCGGGGCGGCACGGATTGGTTCGACCGACTGGAGCGGGAGATCGACAACCTCCGGGGCGCTCTCGACTGGCTCGAGGGCTCGAGCGAGGGAGAGGCGGCCCAGCGGCTGGCGGGAGCATCGGCGGAGTTCTGGTGCGGGAAGGAGCACGTCGCGGAGGGAAGGCGTCGCCTCGAGGGCGCTCTCCAGGCGGACGGCCGTCCGACCGCGGCGCGGGCCAAGGCCCTCATCGGAGCAGCGCACATGGCCCGCGACAGGGGGAATGCGTCCCTGGCCCGAATTCGAGCCGAGGAAGCCCTCGCCCTCTACCAGAACCTGGAAGACGCCCGGGGCACGGCCCTCGCCATGTTCTGGATCGCCCAGGCCGTCGCCGACGAGGGGGACTTCGTCAGAGGCCGACAGCTCCACGAGAAGAGCGCACGGCTGTTCCGCGAGCTCGGCGACGAGTACTCCGCCCTGATGGGCACTCGCATGCTTGCCTGGATGTTCTTCGAGTTAGGGGACATGCCGGCTGCCAGAGCCCTGCACGAGGCCAACCTCGAGCGGGCTCGGGCCCTCCGAAGCCGGCCGCTCGAGGTGACGACGCTGGGGGCCCTGACCGAGTACGCCGCGCGGGACGGCCGGATCCGAGATGCCGTCCGCCTAGCGTCCGAGCTCATCCGCCTGTGCGGCGAGTCCGGCGACCGCAACGAGATCGCGGTTCAGCTCTGCCGCGGCGCAGCCGTCCTGGCCGTCGCCGGGAACCCGCTGGCAGCGGCCCGGCTCCTGTCCTGCTCGGAGGCGCTGCACGAAGAGATGGGCCTGAGCATCCTCCCCTATCTCGCCGGGGCAAACGAGGAGACGCTCCAGGTGATCCGCTCCAAGCTGGATGAGACGGCCCTGGCCGAGGCCTGGGAGGAGGGCCGGACGCTGACCGCCGAGGAGGCCGTTGTGCTCGCGCTCGCTGAGATCGGCGACGCGGATACGTAACGACCCTCCGCCGGCACGGTCACGAGGGTTTCGGGGGCGGGCTGATAACCCAGATCCCTCACCGCCGACGACGTTGGGTACGCGATCTGGTCCACGGGACACGAACCAGCAGCTCAAAGCTCGCTTCAGCGCGTGTGGATCCTGTTGGCGCCCGACCCCGGGCACGAATTCCGCCGCGGGGTCAGCGCGGATTGGACGGGCGGTCGAACCCGTGACCGACGGCCTCGAGGGCGTCGTCCACCAGCGCGCGCAGGTTCCCCTTCCCTCCGGCGGCGGACCACTCGTTGACCGCCGTGGAGTAGGCGGCCAGGGCCACCGCCGCGATCAGCCGGGGCCGGGGGTCCCGCTCGGGGTCGACGCGGAGGCGCGCCGCCAGCCCCTCGGTCATGCCGTTCTCCCACCGGGCGTGCTTGTCCAGCAGGCGGGCCCGGATCGACGGCGTCTCGTGGGCCAGGCGCTTGGCCGCGAGGACACGGTCCGCATCATCCGTGTACACGTCGACCAGCGAGCGGAGGGCGCCGCGGACGGCGGTGAACGGGGCCTCCTTGTCGGGCCGGGACTCGAGCATCGCCCGCAGCTTCAGGCCCATGTCGTCGAAGAAGCCGATCACGACGTCTTCCTTCGAGTCGAAGTAGCGGAAGAACGTGCGGGGCGAGACCTCGACCTGCTCGACGATGTCCTCGATCGTCGTCGCGTCGAAGCCTCGGTCCGTGAAAAGGCGAAACGCGGCGTCCGTTAGTTGCTCCCGGGTCCGCAGCTTCTTCCGTTCCCTCAACCCCATCGTCGTGTCCATCACGGCACAGCATAGCATGTGGCGCTCGCCGTAATCTGGCATCGGTTGCCAAACGACATCAGATGCTCGTAGAGTGACCGCATCGGTCACCGAAACCACGGGAGGAGCAGAGGATGAGCGAGAGTGCGGCGTACGTGCTCGTTCAGGTCGGGTCCCACAGGGATCCCATCGCGGGATTGGTGCAGTCCGTCCCCGGCGTCGTGTTCGCCGAGGACGTGGAGGGCCCGTACGACGCGGTGGCCCTGGCGCGATCGAACGGGAAAGGTGAGGACATGGAGGCGATCGTCGACCGGATCAGGGCCCTGCCCGGCGTCATCCGGGCGCTGGCCGCGCCGGCCGCCCACGGGATGGACGAGGTGAGGATCGCCGCCGCGGCGTGAGGATCGCCAACGAGTTGATCGAGGAGGAGCGAAGATGGCAGGGAAGCTCGACGGAACGGTCGCGATCGTCACCGGCGCCAGCAGCGGCATCGGAGAGGCGACCGCAAGGTCACTGGCCGCCGAGGGGGCCGCCGTTGGGCTCGTGGCCCGGCGCGTCGACCGCCTCGAGAAGCTGGCCGCACAGATCGAGGAGCAGAGCGGATCGGCGCTCATCATCCAGGGTGACGTCGCGCAGCGGGAGCAAGCCGAGGCGGCGGTGCAGCGCACGATCGACGCGTTCGGACGGCTCGACATCCTCGTGAACAACGCCGGGGTCATGCTGCTCGGCCCGGTGGAGGACGCCCCCACGGAGGAGTGGGACCGCATGGTCTCGGTGAACCTCCTCGGCCTCCTGCACATGACGCACGCCGCGCTGCAGCACCTGCTGAGAGCGGCGGACGGACCCCCGCGCCGGGTGGCCGACCTGGTCAACGTCAGCTCGGTGGCCGGACGCAGGGCGAGGGCCGGTGCGGCCGTCTACAACCTCACCAAGTTCGGCGTCGGGGCGTTCACGGAGGCGCTCCGCCAGGAGGTCACTGGCCGCCACCTGCGGGTCTCGGTGATCGAGCCGGGGAAGGTGGAAACCGAGCTGCAGAGCCACGTGCGCCCGGAGATCCGGGAGCAGTCGATGCGGCGCTTCGTGGGCGTCGAGCCGCTGGAGGCCTCGGACATCGCGGACGCCATCGGCTACATCGTGACCCGCCCCCGCCACGTGGCGGTCAACGAGCTGCTGGTCCTCCCGACCGAGCAGGAGAACTGACGGTCCTCCGAGGAGCTCCGAACACGATTGCAGCGATTCCCGGCGAGCGACGGGCAGCGCTTGTTTCTCGTTGCTGGTCGAACGGGCGCGCTGGCAGTGAATCGGTGATCAGCGACGGCACGAGGGGCCATGATCGCTGACCCGCAACACCAGGCCCTAAACTCCCGTCCTGTCCACCGCGAGGCTGTGAAAACGAGGACGTGGCTGGCGAGACGGAGTCCGGGTATCGGGTTGCCTGTGAGGATCGAAGGAGGGACGCGACGGTGATCGCAGTCATGGGAGCATCGGGAAACATCGGGAGCAAGGTAGCCGACTTGCTGCTGGACCAGAACGAAGCCGTGCGCGTGTTCGCGCGATCGGGCGAGAAGCTGCAGCGATTCGGAGATCGTGGCGCCGAGGTCCTGGTCGGCGACGCCATGAACACCGAGGACCTGCGGTCGCTGTTCAAGGGGGCCGACTCGGCGGTCGTCCTCCTCCCGGACAACGTGACCGACGAGCGATTCGTGGCGAACCGCTCGGCCATCGCCCGCGCGATCGAGGAGGTCCTGCGCGAGCAGTCGGTGGGCCACGTCGTCATGCTGAGCAGCATCGGCGCGAATCGGGACAGCGGGGTGGGCCCCGTCGCCGGCCTCCACGAGCTGGAGCAGCTGCTCTTCGGGCTGGAGGAGGTCAACGTCCTGGCCCTCAGGGCGGCGTGGCACATGGAGAACCTGCTGGCGAACCTCCCGCTGATCCAGTCGCAGGGCATCAACGGCGGCGCCGTCAAGGGCGATCACCGCTTTCCGATGATCGCGACGGTGGACATCGCCCGAGCGGCTGCCGATCGACTGGTTCGGCGGGACTTCACCGGGCATGTGATCGCGACCGTGTTGGGGCCCGAGGACCTCAGCTTGAACGAGGCCACCCGCGCGCTGGGCGCCGCGCTCGGCACGCCCGACCTGCCGTACGTCGAGTTCCCACCCGAGGGCATGGAGGCCGCGCTCCTTCAGGCCGGGATGTCCGAGGAGTTTGCCTCGCTCCTGGTGGAGAGCCAGATCGCCATCAACGAGGATCGGGTGCTCGACGGCGTCGAGCGCACTGCAGAGACGAGCACGCCGACCGGACTCGGGGAGTTCCTGAACACCGCCCTGCCGGGCTGAGCGTCCAGGAAGGAGACTGCCGTGACGTCCATGGATGTCGAACCGATCGACCCGAAGGCGGCCGACGAGCTCCGCGGCCGGTTCCGCGGTGCGCTGCTGCGGCCCGGCGAGGAGGGCTACGACGAGGCCCGGCGCGTGTGGAACGGCGCCATCGACCGCCGTCCGGCGCTGATCGCCCGGTGCGCCGGCGCCGACGACGTGGTGGAGGCGGTCCGGTTCGCCCGGGACCGCGACCTGTTGCTCTCCGTGCGGGGAGGAGGGCACTCGATCGCCGGGCACGGCGTCTGCGACGGCGGGCTGATGATCGATCTCTCGCTGATGAAGGCAATCCGGGTGGACCCGTCCGCCCGGATCGCGCGCGCGGCCGGCGGTGTGGTGTGGTCGGAGCTCGACCGGGCCACCCAGGGGGCCGGCCTGGCCACGACCGGCGGGATCATCAGCCACACCGGCATCGGGGGCCTCACGCTGGGCGGCGGGCTGGGCCACCTGATGCGCAAGCACGGGCTGACCGTGGACAACCTGGTGTCGATCGACCTGGTGACGGCCGAGGCCGAGCGGGTCCACGCCGACGCCGACACCGAGCCGGAGCTGCTCTGGGGACTCCGCGGAGGGGGCGGGAACTTCGGGATCGCCACCGCGTTCGAGTACCGGCTTCACCCGGTGGGACCGATGGCGTTCGGTGGGCCGATCTTCTGGCCGCTGGAAGATGCGCCTCGGGTCCTGCGCTTCCTCCGTGACTTCGCGCCCGACGCGCCCGACGAGCTCGGCATCACCATCTCGATGATGCCGGCTCCCCCGGCCCCGTTCCTGCCGCCCGATCGGTTCGGCAAGCCCGTCCTGGGGCTGGTCCTGGTCTGGGCGGGCGACCCCGCCGACGGCGGGAAGACGCTCGCCCCCCTGCGCCAGACCGGCGAGCCGATCGCCGACGTGGTCCGCCCCCAGCCGTACCTGTTCCTCCAGTCCATGCTCGACGGTGGCGCGCCGCCCGGGAGGCACTACTACTGGAAGGCCCACCGGCTCCCGACCTTCACCGACGAGGTCATCGACGTGTTCATGGAACGCGTCTCCTCGTTCTCCGCGCCCTTCCCCCAGATCAACGGGTGGGCCGTGGGCGGGGCGGTCAGCAGGGTGGAGCCCGGGGCCACTGCGGTGGGCCAGCGGGATGTGGGGTTCGAGATCAGCCTCATCGCCGGCTGGCCGCCCCCCGATCCGAACGGCGAGCGCCACATCGCCTGGGTCCGGGAAGGCTGGGAGTCCCTGCGCCCGCACAGCGCGGGGGTGTACGCCAACTTCATCTCCGACGAGGGCGCCGCCGGCGTGGAGGCCGCCTACGGCGACCGGCTGCAGCGCCTCACCGCCCTGAAGGACCGGTACGACCCGACCAACCTCTTCCGCCTGAACGCGAACATCCCGCCGAGTGGAGCGGCGTAGCGCCGGGCCAAGGCGATCACTCGCCGCCGGCCGCCGCCTCCAGGTTCTTCGACACGACCGCCATGGTCTGGTCGTACTCGGCGGCAGGACTGAACTCGACGACCTGGGTGCCGGGCAGGCCGGCTTCACCAGTGTGTCCGGGGCCGACGTAGTAGGCCTCGCCCTCCTCCGCGACGATGTCACCCTCGGGACGATGCATGATCATGCGCCCCTTGATGACGTAGCCCCAGTGGTGGCTCTGGCACATGTCGTCGGGGAGTCCCCGATACATGGGTGTGAAGTCCCCGGCCTGATCGAATGATTCGAATCCCAGGACGTACCCGTCCTCTCGCGCGTACCGACCTTCGAACCCGGGCATGCTCTCGACCTGCGGAGCAGCCTCCTTGTTGAGCTTGACGCCTGCACCCATCGTTCCCTCCTTCTTTGCTGCGCTTGGTCGCCGGGATGGACCGTTTCCATCCTCGTCCCTCATGCCGTTCCGGATCGCTCCTCCGCCAGCGCCAGGAGTCCGTCGAAACCGCGCCGCATGTACCTGGCGCTGACGCGGAACACGATCCGGCTGATGCCCCGGGCGAACAGGAGCTTCGGCGCCCCCGACAGGCGGGTGAGCTCCTGCGTGTAGGTCACCCGGCACCCGACGGGCTGCGGCGCGATCGCGTACCGGTGTACCGCGGTGAACAGCCAGGGCCGGCTCCCCGGCTTCCCGTCCCGCCGGCCTTCGGTGACGAACTCGAACACCTCAGGCCGGGTGGCCTCAGTGACCACCGACCGGTCCGTCCACCGGGCCACCTTGCCGTCGGAGCCGGTGCTGAAGAACTCCGTGCCCACGGTCGCCGGCCCCGGTGGGGCCTCCATCGTGAGCAGCCGGGTGGTCTCGAGCTGGCGCCGGCCGCCCCACTCCAGATGGCTCTGCAGATCGGCCAGCAGGTCGTACACGGCCTCGCCGGGAGCCGTGCTGGTCCCCTCGAACCGCAGGACCGGGTTCCGCCACTTCGTCCGGTGCCCGTCCCGCTCCAGTTGCGTGTTCCCCATCTCGCTCGCCTCCTCGCTGGTAGCTGCCTGATGACAGGGTGAGGGAGCGGCACGGAAGAAGGATCAGAAGGATTACCGATTTCCGGGCTGTCGCTGGGAGGTGACGTCCTCCGGGAGATACCGCTGGGCGAACGTGGCCGCCTCGGCGCGGTTCCGCACGTGGAGCTTGGCGAAGATGCTCCCCGCGTGGGTGGCCACGGTCTTCGTGCTGATGTACAGGCGGGCGGCGATCTCGGCGTTGGTCAGGCCGTAGCCCAGGAGCCGGAGGACCTCGACCTCCCGCTTCGAGAGCTCGCCCAGCAGCTTCGGGCCGGTCCTGCCCCCGACCCCGAGCTCGCGGAGGAAGCTCGCCGCCAGGTCCGCGTCCCGGGTCGCCCCGAGCCGCTCGAAGGCGTCGAGCGCCTGCCGAGCCTCCTCGACGGCGCGCGCGGGGTCCGTCGAGGCCACGCCGCGGGCCAGCGCGAGGTGTGCCCGGGCCGCCCGGTGGGGCATGTGGTGACGGGTGAAGAGCTCGATGGCCCGGCCGAGGCGCTCGTCCGCCTCCTCGGGGTCGCCCGAGGCGGAAGCGACCGAGCCGGCAGCGAGCTCGGCCTCCGCCGCGATCCGATCGAGCCCCGACTGCTCGGCGGTCCCGGCCAGCATCGCGGCGGTGGCCCGGGCCCCCTCGGTGTCACCCTGGGCCAGCTGGACGTCGATCAGCTGGGCCAGCAGCGGCGCGGCGAGCAGGGTGTCCCTCCCCAGCTGGTTCAGCCGGCGGTGCAGCCGGGCCGCGGCCATCGCGGTCTGGCCCTGTGCCAGGTACAGGGCGACCTGCGGCTGGGTAGCCTCGGGCAGGTCCTCGTAGCCGCGGAGCAGCGCCTCCGCCTCTTCCAGTCGTCCCTGCCTCACGCGCAGCGAGGCGAGGCGCGTGGCGGGGTGAACGCAGCGAGCCCGCTGGCCGCTCGACTCGAGGGCCCGGAGGGTATCGGTCAGCCACTTCTCGCTCTCGTCCCACTGCCCGGCCGCACCCAGCACCTCGGCGCAACAGGTCCCGCAGAAGGTGAGCGCGTCGGGGTGGTTGTTCTTCTTCATGTAGTCGAACAGCAGGTGGTTCCACTGCTCGAACCGATCCGCTTCGAGGGTCACCTCCGCGGCCAGCATCAGGGAGCAGAACAGGTCGCCGAGGGTTCGGAGGTCGCGAGGCTCGCCGGCGGTGGCCGCGGCCATCGCCGCGTCGAACCTGGTCATGCCCTCCTCGACCCGGCACAGCCAGATCTCGGCCAGGCCCACCCGACCGAGGGCCGCCAGCTCGAGATCGGGGTCCCGGAACCGCCGCCCCGTTTCCAGGGCGCGTGAGGCCAGGTCGAGCGTCCCGGCGGGGTCCATCTCGGCCTCCGACTCGGCCAGATCCACCCACCCCTGGATCGCCGAGGACGGCAGGACCGCGGCCAGGCCCCCAGCCCGGGCCAGCCACCCGTTGGCCACGGCATGGTTCCCGAGGGTCTGCCCGTGCTCCTTGGACAGGAACAACGCCGCGCGGGCTGCCGAGGCGTCGTCGCCCTCCCGCCGGTAGGCGGCGTACGAGCGCTCCCAGGCCTCGACGGCGCCCGGGACGTCGCCCAGCCACCACCGGGACCGAGCCAGCCCATCGAGGGCCATCCCCGTCTCGGCCGATGCGAGCTCGACCTCGAACGAGTCCTCGGCCTCCTTCCATTCGCCGGCGCGAAGCGACGCCCATCCGGGAGGGACTTCGGCCGGTGTCCTCAGGTCGGTCATGGCTTCCGCATCATCACACTCGGAGGCCAGCCGGAGAAGGCGTTCACTCGCTTCGGTCGCTGGCCGTTCGCGTTGCACCGGCCCCCACGCGAGCAAGTCGACAGCAGCTCCATCACACTGACGCGGGCGTCTTCGCGCAGGAGGCGTCGCCCACCTTCAGCGTGTCGAACAGCTGGGCCACCAGCTCGGCGGCGCAGTGGCCCCAGGCGGGGCCGGTCACCGGATGGGCGGCCCCGGCCACCGTGATGAAGGCGGCGCGCGGGAACTCGTCGTGGAGGGTCTCGACCACGACCGGCGGGACGATGGTGTCGCTGTCGCCCGCGAGGATCAGCGTCGGCAGGTCCGGGAATTCGGCGTTCGGGGGCACGGCCGGCTCGAATCGGTCGGGGGCCGGCCACGTCAGGCAGCCACCGGGCCAGGCGAACGCGTTCCACCCGCGGAGCGAGAACGGAGCGAACTCGTCCTTCGGAAGTGCCGTCATGGCGATGTGGAACTTCCGTTTGCGGGCGTCGATCGAATCCGTCCGGTTCCACACGAAGTCCTGGTCGTTGCAGAGCGCGGCGATGTTGTCGCCCCCCGAGTAGTCACTCGGGTCCGGAGGCCGGACCAGGGGTCCGCGAGAATGGATGTCGGCGAGGCCGAGGAGCGCCTCCGGATCGCCCTTTCGGGACGACGTGATCGCGTTCATCATCTGGGCCGGATCGATCTGCCCGCACACGACGCACGTACCGGTTGACCGCAGCAGGTTCGCCGCCTCGGCTTCGTCGACGACGACGCCGTGCGGTCGCCCGCCCGGCCGTTGCACGCGGCCCCGGAGGGGATCGGAGGCCACCCGGTGCACGAACCATCGCAGTGTCGCGGCCGGGTCCGGGACATGGCAGACCCGGGCCCGCGTGCACATGAGCGCCACCGCTCGCACCAGGTCGGCGGGGACCCCGAGACCCCACGCCCACACGTGCGCCGGATCGGTCACCGACAACCCGGCGTCGAACACCAGCGCGTGCACGTGCTCGAGGAACCGGACCGCATACGCCTGTTCCGGCACGGTCCCGTAGGAGAACGCGTAGTAGTCGATCTGGTCGTAGCCCAGCGCCCGGCGAACCGCCTCGACGTCCATCGCGATGTCGCCGGCACCATAGCGGTCGGCCGCGTCGCCAAGCTGCTCTCCGCACGCCGCCACGGCGACCTGGAGCTCGTGGTTGGTGCTCCAGCCGTTCTGCAGGTCCGGACAGTCGATGGCCCCGGATTGACCCGTCCCCCTCGGGTCGATCGCCACGATGTCGTGGTGCTCGACGATCGTGTCGATCGTGAGCGCGAACTCCATGACGTCGAGGCCCCCCGATCCGGGGCCGCCGGGTGTCGCGAAGATCGGCTCCGCGGCCGGCGCCCGGGTGTCGGTGTGCCGATGGACGTAGAAGGCGATGGAGATGGTCCCCGCATCCGGGTTGGCCCGGTCGAGCGGGACGTCGACCGACCCGCATTCCAGATCGCCCCGATCCTCACACTGCACCAGCGGCGGCCCGTCCGATGGAGATGGCGATCCCGCTTGGTCGAGTGTGCTTCCCGGTCTGGGGCGAGGATGGCCGCCTGACGTGCACGCGGTGAACACCAGGACGACCGCGGTCGCCATCGCCACCCATGTGTGCACTCGCCGCAATTCGAGCCGGTAGGACCGGAGTCCGCCGGGCTTCATCGCGGTCTCGTGCCCGAAAGGAGCTCTTGTCTCGGGCTCCGAGCCTCCCCTGGCGTGCGGATCGCGCATATCTTCACTGGCCGCGCCGCAGGTTCCTTCCACATCGTGGGACATGATGCTCCGTTTCGCCGCACCGAAAGAGCGCCGTGCAGCTGATGGGAACACCAAGCCACGGCGTGTTCGCGCCCGTGTTCTCCAGAGCGAACAGCGGCAACGTCAAGTGCGATGCCTACGTGACGGTGGGCCATTAGAGAAGACGCCGATTCACTGATCACCGCGTGAGTGTCCAACGAGAGAGGCGGCCCCTTGGTGGCCGCCTCTCCGCTGGTTACTCCGTCGTGTTTTCTCCCTTACGGATCGATCTCCACCGTGCAGGCGTACGTCCCTGGTGCAAGGTTGTCGAGCAGGCGACCGGTGGAACCGTCCGGCAGGTTGCTCGCCGACGCATCCCCAGTGCACTGGATCGTGGCCGTTGTCACGCCGACTCCAGCCTTCGAGTGGAAGGTGACTCTGATCTGCGACAGCGGCGTGTCGCCGAAGGCCTTCGCCTCGCCGACATAGGGAGAGTCGCTGCACTGCGCGTTGTTGTCGACATTGACCGTCTGACCGGCCGTCGTGTCGATCTTGTAGCCGGGCGGTGCGGCGGTCTCCGTGACCACGTAGTTGCCGAACGCGAGATTGTCGACACAGACGACCCCGTTGGTCGTCGTGAACGGGCTCCCGCTGATCGGAGTGCCACCCTTGGTGATCGAGAACGTCGCTCCGGAGAGGAGTCGCACTCCGAGCGCCTGGCAGGTCCCGCCCGCGGCCGTGCAGCTCTTGTCCTTTCCGGTCTTGGTGATCTTGATCGCCCCCAGCTGTTGCTGGTTGGTGTAGGTGCACGTCACCACGCTGCCCGGGACAACCGTGATGTTGGCCTGGAACGGGTTTGTCGCGTCTTGAGCCCCGGAGCCCCCTCCCGTTGCCGTGCAGATGAGGCTCTCCAGCGAGAAGCCAAGGGGCTCTGAACCCTCGGTGACCGTGTAGCTATTTGCCGGGACGTTCTTGCAGTCCTCGGTGTTCGCTGAGTTGTCCGCCGTGGTGTTCCCGTTGTCGTTCAGCGTGAAGCTGGCCGGGGACGTGTCCAACTGGCAGTAGGGGGTACTTGACGTGGTGACCGTCCCCGACGGGTTCGGGATAGTCGACGTGTAGCTGAAGATTTGGTTCAGGCCCCGCGGGTCGGTGTGCTTGATGATCTTGATCTCGCCACAGTTGCTGATGTTGACCGGGATCGGAGCGATGAAGTCCTTGACCTCCGCAGGGAAGGATGCCGAGGCACGGCTCTTCAAGAAGGCGCTGCCGAATGCCTCGCAGGTCCCGGCCGGGAAGACCCCGGCGGCGGTGAGATTGATGGCCGCTTCCCCGAACGTCAGTGCGCTGAGGCTCCGGGGAGCGTCCGGCGCGATCGGGTCCGTCACGGCGTCAAGGTTGTTGACAGCGCCGATCGAGTTCGTGCTGTTCAGGACCAGGCGGTTGCCCCAGCAGGGAAGGCTGTTGCTGGAGAAACACTGGTCGGTCGAGCCGGAGGTCACCCAAAAGAGCAATCCCAGGGTCGGCCTTCCGCCTCCATTGGTGAAGTCGAACGTCACCAACAGATCGCCCGCGGTCCGGTTGATGGTGTGTGGACCGGCGACCCCGAGGTTAGGCGTGGTCGCTTGGTTGATCTCGAAGTCCATGTTGGCCGAGCCCAGGACGTTGGTCCGCTCCCAGGCCAGATACAGGTAGTTGCTGTGGTTGGCGAACTCGGACGCCTCATAGAAGCGACTGAGGTCGCTCTTGTTCGGAGGGATCGACCCCGACACGGTGGTGACGTTCGCGTCGTCCTCCTTCGTGCCCTGGCCGAACGCGTTATCCCCGGTGCCGCTGGCGAGGTCGATGCCCTTGTGCAAACCCGAAACGTTCTGCCAGTCGGTAGTCCCGAAGGTGGTCGGACTGGTCAGGAGGTTGCCGTCACCGCCCGCAAAGGTGCTGCCGGACAACGGCCCCGAACACGACTCGGTGGTGCCGGTAGCTGCGAAGTCACAGCCGCTCGCGTTGTCCGCGAAGCTCGTGGCGGGAATGGCGAGCGCCATGGCGAGCGCGCCGACGACCAACAGCGAGAGCCACCCTCGCCTGGTTCCAAGGTATCTCTTCACAGGGAAGACCTTCCTCTTCGTGGGGCGCCGTAGGCGCCCGAGCGGTGGACAGGCCGTGTCGACCTGTCTGCGTGTCAAGACCAGACCGTGCTGGAGGCCTCCAGTACGCACCCTGTAGCTGAGCGCACCAAGCGCGTGCTTGGTTCGCGCCGGAGCCACCAGATGACGTACGGCCTAGGCGGTGGGCAGATGGTCTTAGGTCGTTATCTCCCCCCCACCGTCCACTCTCACCCCCCCTCACAGACAGACGGAGGACTATGGGACCCCAAATGGGGGACTAATGTCAATAGGCGTGACGGCCAGGCAGCGGGTGGAGGAGCCTCTGCTCATCCACGGCGTGGGCGAGTCGCGCGAGGAGCGCCGCCGGCGCGTGCGCGACGCGCTGGCCCGTGCCGAGCTGACCCCGCCGGAGCTGTTCGAGCAGCGCTACCCCCACGAGCTGTCGGGCGGCCAGCGCCAACGGGTCGCCATCGCGGCATCCCTCGCGCTCGAGCTGGACCTCCTGGTGGCCGACGAGCCCGTGTCGATGCTCGACGTCTCCGTCCGGGCCGGCATCCTGTCGCTGCTGGACGGCCTTCGCCGGAGCGGAGGGATGGCGGTCCTGATGATCACCCACGACCTGTCGACGGCGGCACACTTCACCGACCGCATCGCGGTCATGTACCTGGGGCGGATCGTCGAGAAGGGCCCGGCCAGGGAGGTGGTTCGCAACCCCCAGCACCCCTACACGAAGGCGCTGCTCAGCGTGGTCCCGAATCGGGATCCCGGGGATCGAGGGACGCCGCAGATCCTGCGCGGCGAGACGCCGAACCCGATCCAGGTGCCGCTCGGCCGTCGCTTCCATCCCCGGTGTCCGGTCGCGCAGGAGGAATGCCCGACCGTCGACCCCCAGCTTCACCCGGCCAGGGGCGCCGAGACCGACCGCCACCGGGCCGCCTGCATCCTCGTGTGAGGATCAGACGGACGGGTCCCGGTGGACCACCTCGCCCTCCACGACCGTCATCAGGCACCGGGCCGACCCGACCTCCTCCGGTGCCAGCGCGAACAGGTCGCGGTCCAGCACCGCGAGGTCCGCGAGCTTCCCGACCTCGATCGTTCCCGTGACATCGTCGAGTTGATTGACGAATGCGGAGCCGAGGGTGAACGCGTCGAGACACGTGGCCAGGTCCAGGCGCTCGTCCGGGAGGAACGGTTCGCGCTCCGGGTGGTCCTCGGGCACGCGGGTCATCGCGACCTGGATCTGCGCCAGCGGGTCGGCCGTCGTCACGGACCAGTCGCTCCCCATGGCCAGGCGGGCACCGGACCGGACGAGAGCGGCGAACGGGTACTGGGTCGCCGCCCGGTCCGGTCCCAGGATCGGCAGGCACAGCTCCCGCATCTGGTCGTCGAGGCATGCCCAGTAGGCCTGGATGTTCGCCACGACCCCGAGCGCCGCGAACCGGGGCACGTCGTCGGGGTGCACGATCTGGAGATGCGCGATGTGGTGGCGTGCATCCCGGGGCCCGTTGGCCCGCCGGGCCGCCTCGACCGCGTCCAGGCACTCCCGGACCGCGCGGTCGCCGATGGCGTGGAAGTGCACCTGGAATCCCTCGGCGTCCAGCCTGGTGACGGCCTCGTCGAGCGCCCGGGGCTCTACGAAGCTGAGGCCCGACTGGTGGGCCGGGCGGGACTCCGCACCGAGATACGGCTCGAGCATCCCCGCCGTGAAGTTCTCCGGGATGCCGTCCTGCATGATCTTCACGGTGTCGCACCGGAGCCGGCCGACGGTGCCCCGCCTGCGACGCTCGAGGAGGTCCGGGATCTGGCCCAGCCCGCGGTCCCGCTCCCACCACAGCCCCCCTGCCACCCGCGCCGTCAGCCGTCCGTCCTCAGCGAGGGCGATGTAGGTCTCGAGGTTCTCGGGCCGCACCCACGCGTCCTGCCACGCGGTGATGCCGAGGGAATGGAGGTGCCGTTGGGCCTCGAGCAGCGCGGCCTCCCACTCGGCCAGGGTGGTGACGGGGAGGAGCCGCTTCACGAGGTCCATGGCCCCCTCGTGCAGGACGCCCCACGGCTCGCCGTCGCCGTCTCGCTCGATCCGTCCGTCGGGCCGATCCGGGGTGTCCCGCGTGATACCGGCCATCCGCAGGGCCACCGAGTTGACCCACGCGCCGTGTCCGTCGCGATTGGGCAGGAAGACCGGGCGGTCGGGGACCACGGCGTCGAGCAGCGACCGGTGGGGCGTTCCTCTCGGGAAGGCATCGAGCGACCACCCGCCGCCCAGGATCCAGGCGGCGTCGGGGTGTGACTGGGCGTAGGCGCCGACGGCCGCCACGTAGGCGTCCGCGCCGTGGACGTCGTGGAGGTCGCACCGGAGGCGTTCGAGCCCGCTCGAGGGGGGATGGACGTGGACGTCCTGGAATCCCGGCACCACCATCGCGCCGGGAAGGTCGAGCACCTCGGTCGTGCCGTCCACCAGAGGCTCGAGGTCGGAACGGCTCCCCACCGCCACGATCCGGCCGTCGCGGACCGCGACGCTCTCGCTCGCCCCCCCAGGTGTCTGCACGCGCGCGCCGAACAGGACCGTGTCAGCCCGGGATCCGCCCACGGGGCCGCAGGATAGCGAGTGACGGCGGCACGGCGGGGCGTCTGGTCTCGGCGTGGGGCGGCCGGTCCGCCCCATGTGCGAGATGGCGGGGAGGCTGCCCGCTGTACAATCCCCCCAATTCACCGGGAGGGGGGAGGTCGTGACCCAGGTTCCAGACCGTGCCCTCCTCGACCGTGGTCGAGAGGCGATGGAACGGCACGCCTGGGACGAGGCCTACGCGGCGCTGTCCCAGGCGGACCGGGAAGGCTCCCTGACCGGCGAGGGGCTGTATCTCCTGGGCTCGGCGGCCTACTGGACGGCCCGCCCGGACGAGACCGTCGACGCCCTGGAACGCGCGTTCGCCGCCTACATGGACGAGGGCGATCAGTCCTCGGCGGCGATGATGGCGTTCCGGGTCGCCGAGCAGTACGGGATGCGGTTGTCGTTCGCCCAGGTCGGGGGGTGGGTGGCCAAGGCCACGCGCATGGCCGAGGGGAACCCGGACTGGCCGGTCCAGGGCTGGCTCGTGTGGGTGCAGGGGCTGTTGAGCTGGTTCGCGGGCGACTTCGAGGCGGCAGTCGCGTTCTACGACCAGGCACTCGAGTTCGCCGCCCGAACCGGTGACCGCGACCTCCACGGGATGAGCCTGCACGACAAGGGGCACGCCCTGTGCCTCCTGGGGAGGGTCGCGGAGGGAACGGCCCTCCTGGACGAGGCCATGGTGGCGGTCGTGGGCGGAGAGCTCGGTCCGGAGCCCGCCGGCTACGTGTACTGCGGGATGATCGGCGTCTGCTCCAGGCTCGGGGACTACCGGCGAGCGGCCGAGTGGACCGAGGCCACGCTGCGGTGGTGCGAGCGTCAATCCGTCCCCGCGTTCCCCGGAGTCTGCCGGATCCACAAGTCCGAGCTGTTGATGCTCGGCGGCTCCCTGGCAAAGGCCGAGGAGGAGGCCCGCATGGCCTGCGAGGAGCTCCCCCGGTTCAACTTCTACTCCGGGCTGGGGCCCGCCAACTACGCGATCGGGGAGGTCCGCCGCCGCCTGGGTGACTTCCGGGGCGCCGAGGAGGCCTACGCACGGGCCAACGAGTTCGGGTACAACCCGCACCCCGGCCTGTCGCTGCTCCGACTCGCCCAGGGCAAGGTGGAGGCGGCGGGCTCGGGGATCCGACAGGCGCTGACGCAGTCGACCGGGAACCACTGCCTGGCGATCCGTCTCCAGGCCGCCAACGCGCAGATCTCCCTGGCCACCGGGGACCTGGAGGCCGCCGAGTCGGCGGCGGAGCAACTCGAGTCGATCGTGGGCGAATTCGAGGCCGCGTCGCTCCACTCCATCGCGGCCGGCGTCCGGGGGGCCGTGCGGCTGGCCCAGGGCGACGCCGCGGGCGCGCTGGCCGATCTGGGGCGCGCACGACAGGCCTGGCAGGAGATCGATGCCCCCTACGAGGTCGCGGAGATGCGCGTCCTGCTGGCCCGGGCCCACGCGGCGCTGGGAGATGCGGACGCCGCAGTCATGGAGGCCCGGACGGCCCGGGAAGCGTTCGAGCGCCTGGGCGCCCGGCCGGCTGCGGAGGCGGCGGGAAAGCTCGTCGGCGAGCTCGCCGCTCCGGTGGAGGCTCCCGACCGCGTGCGCCGCGCGTTCATGTTCACCGACATCGTGAAGTCGACGGACCTCGTGGGCGCGATCGGCGACCAGGCCTGGGAGGAGCTGCTCACGTGGCACGACAAGACCCTGCGCTCGCTGTTCGCCTCGCACGGTGGCCAGGTCGCGCACCACACCGGCGACGGGTTCTTCGTCGCGTTCGAGGGCCCCTCGTCGGCGATCGAATGCGCGGTCGCCGTCCAGCGGGCCCTGGCGGAGCACCGCACGGAGCACGGGTTCGCCCCCCGCGTCCGCATCGGGGTGCACGCCGCGGAGGCCACCCGCCGCGGGGAGGACTACAGCGGCGGAGAGGTGCACAAGGCGGCACGGATCGCCGCGCTCGCCGAGGGAGGCGAGATCCTCGTCACCGTCGACACGGCGACGGCTGCCGGTGCAGAGGCCTTCGTCCTGTCGGAGCCGCGAACCGTCTCGGTCAAGGGGATCACGCAGCCTCTGGACGTCGTGGCCGTGCAGTGGGGGTGACCGAGGGTCCCTCGCCGCCGGACAACGGCTGAGCGAGGGAACGGGGATGGGGCGACTCGGGCGAGTCCTTCGGATCCGGCCCGGCGAGGGGCGGGTGGCCTTCCGGGTGCTCGGGATGATGTTCGTCGCCTGGTCGGGCTTCGCCGTGGGCGGGAACGCGGTCGAGGGGCTCCTGTTCGCCCGGTTCGGGCCCGACGCGCTGCCCTACCTCTTCGTGGCGCTCGGCGTGACGACGGCCGCGGTGATGCTGGGGATGAACGCGCTGCTCTCGCAGCCCCGCCCGCAGCGGCTGCTGCTGTTCACGCTGCCGGGCATGGCGGTCGCGGTCCTGGGGATGCGGGCGCTGCTCCTGCTCCACGCGCGGTGGCTCTACCCGGTGATGTGGCTGGCGATGATGGTGCTGTGGACCGGCGTCGGGGTGGTGACGTGGGGGATCGCGGGAGCAGTCCACGACACCCGCCAGGCGAAGCGGCTGTTCCCGCTGTACGGGTCGGGGCTCATCCTCGGCACCGCGGCCGGCGGCATGGCCACGGCGCCGCTCGCCGCCTGGCTCGGTGCCGAGAACCTGCTGCTGCTGTGGGCGGCGGCGGAGGCGGCGGCGTTCCTGCTGGCCCGCTCCGCGCTGCGGGTGGGCGGGGCTGCCGGACTCGGCCGACGCCGGGCCGGTCCGGCCGGGCCCTCCGTGCGCGCGCGGATCGCGGAGGGAGCTCGATCGGTCCGGGCCTCGCCGTTGCTCCGGTGGATGGCCGTGTCGCTGGCGCTGTTCGCCGTCCTGTACTTCTGCCTGTCCCTGATCTTCGCCCGCGCCGCGACCGCGAGGTTCCCCGATGCCGACCGCCTGGCCGGGTTCCTGGGCCTGTTCATGGGCGTGTCCAACGTCACGGCGCTGCTCGTGTCGCTGTTCGTGGCCAACCGCCTGTTCGCGCGGTTCGGCCTGGCCACCATGGTCCTGGCCCTCCCGGTGGTCTACGCGGCGGGCTTCGGGACCCTGGCGGTGTCGATGAGCTTCGCCCCGGTGCTGGCGTTCCGGTTCGTCCAGATGATCTGGGTCAACGGCGTGTGGGCCGGGGCCTGGCAGGCGCAGTACAACGTGGTCCCGGCCGAGCGCCGTGACCGGACCCGTGCGTTCATCGACGGCGTCGCGCTCCAGGCGGGGGTGGTGGCCGCCGGCCTCCTGCTGATCCTGGCGCAGACGGTGCTGGCGGCGAGGGCCCTGGCCTACATCGGTCTCGCCGCCGCCGTCCTGGCGATCGCGAGCGCCTGGCAGGCCCGCCGGGTGTACGCGGGCGCCGTCGTCGAGGCGCTCCGGGCGGGCAACCCGGAGGTCTTCCTGGTCGAGGAGGAGCCCTTCGGTGGGGTCCGCCGAGACGCTGCCGCCCTCGCGGTCGTCGAGGCGGCCGGCTCGGCCCCGGACCCGCCGATCCGCCGGATGGCCATGGAGATCCTGGCGGAAGGGGGGGGCGGGCAGGCCGTCCCGGCGCTGCTCCGGGGCCTCGGCGACGCCGACCCCGTGGTCCGGGCGGCAGCCCTCGGAGGCATCGCCCGGGTCCCGGCGAACGGATCCCCCGCTCCCAAGGAGGCCGTTCGGTTGCTCCGCGACGCCGACGCGTCGGTCCGGCTGGTCGCGGTGCGCGCGCTGGCGAAGGCCGCCGACGAGCCGGAGGTCGGAGAAGGCATCGGGGCGTTGCTCGCCGACCCGGATCCCAGCATCCGGGCCCAGGCCGCGGCCGCGCTGAGCAGTTCCGGGCGGGCCGACGACGCGGACCGGACCCTCCGGGCGATGACCGGTTCCTCCGACCCGGAGGATCGCGCGGCTGCGCTCGCCGTGCTCGCGGCCGGCGGCGCGGTCGCCGCCGTGACCTCCGGCCTCGCCGACCCGGATCCGGTGGTCCGCCGGGCGACCGTCTCCGCGCTCACCGGCGCCGTCCCTCCGGGAGCGTCCACGGCGCTGGTGGCCTCGCTGGACGACCCCGACCCCGACGTGCGAGCTGGCGCCGCCGACGCGCTCCTGCGGATCGGGGCGCCGGCGCGCCAGCCCCTGTTCGATGCCCTGTCCAGCCCGGAGAAGGAGGCCGGAGCCATGCACGTTCTGGCCCAACTGGACGGCGTGGACCCGTCCACGGTGCGGGCCTACGCGGAGCGAGAGGTGGCCGAGGCCGTGCGGTTCGGTGACCTGCTCCAGCGGATCGGGGGACAGGGGGACGGCCGCCTCGGCCTGGTCGCGCACGCGCTGCGGGACCGGTCGCTCCGACACGCGGTCAACGCGCTCCACGCGGTCGCGCGGCTGTGGGACCCGGTCGCCGTGCAGATGGCCATCGAGAACCTGGGAAGCCGCGACCTCGGCCAGCGGGCCAACGCGCTGGAGACGCTCGACGCCGTGGGCGACCAGAGCGTGGTCCGCCCGCTCCTCCGGCTGTGGGAGACGTCCGCCTCGGCAGCGAGCGACGGCGCGCCCGTCCTCGCCGAGCTGCTGGGGGACCGAGACCCCTGGCTCCGCGCGTGCGCCGCGTTCGCCGCCGGCGACGCTCCGGCCCTGCGGCCCGAGCTCGATTCCCTGGCCCGATCGGACCCCGATACCCTGGTGCGCGAGGCCGCCTCGGCGGCCCCGGGAGGAGATCGCTCGATGGAGACGCTCGCCAGCCTGTCGCTGATGGAGCGGGTCGTGTTCCTGCTCAAGGTGCCGCTGTTCTCGGACCTGTCCCCGTCGGACCTGAAGGCGGTCGGCGAGATCGCCACCGAGCACGTCCACGCCGACGGCGAGGTGATCGCCGAGCAGGGAGAGCCCGGGGACGAGATGTTCGTGGTGGTGTCGGGCGAGATTCTGGTGCTGGTCGGGGCCGACGGAGCGACTCCGGTGGAGGTGGCTCGCCGGAGTGTCGGGGAGACCGTCGGCGAGATGGCCGTCGTCAGCCGGGCGCCCCGGATGGCTTCGTTGGTGGCGGTGGGCGACGTACGGACCCTGTCCATCGACCGCCGCCGGTTCGAACGGATCCTCCGCGACCGGCCGGAGGTGAGCCTGGCCGTCATGGACGTGCTGTGTCGCCGCCTGCGCGAGTCCTCGGGGAGCGTGCCGGCCGAAGCGGAAAGCTGACGCTCCGCGGCGGAGGGGCGCTACGCGTCCTCCCGCGCGTAGGCGAGGGCCCGCTCGAGCGGCATGGCCCGGCCCTCCTCCCACGCGGCGGCGACGGCCCTTGATGGCCTCCGAGGCACCCCCGAGCCGCATGGCCCGCAGGTGGTCGCCCTCGACTCTCGCCTTGGCCGCCAGGTGGTCCAGCACGATGCCCATGCCGGTCCGGTTGCCGACCTCCTCTTCGTTGTCGAGGGCCTCGAAGAAGCTGGCGGCCATGGTGCTCAGGTCTCCCTCGTCGAACGCCACCCGGCCGACGGCGAAGAGGGCGTCCGTCATCCCGAAGCGATCTTCCGTCTCGCGATAGATCGCGAGGCTCTCCTCGGCGAGGGCCCGGGCCCTCGGGAGATCTCCGGTGAGACGCGCGCCGACCGCACGGAACCACAGGGTGTCGGCGATGCCCCGCCGGTCGCCCACCTCGTCGAACATCGCCCGGGCCTCGTCGAGCAGCCCCAGCGCGTCCGGGAACTCGCCCTGGTAGGCCCTGGCGTAGGAGAGGTTGTAGACGCCCTCCGCCTCCGCCTGCCGGTCGCCGCGCTCGCGGGCGATCGCGAGGGCCTCCTCGTAGGCCCGGCTGAATGCGGGCACGTCCTCCTGCCAGTACGCCAGCCCACCGAGTGCGGTGAGCGCGCGGGCCCGCTCGGCGGTCCGCTCCGATGCCGCCGGGAGCGCCACCGCCTCCTCCGCCCAGCGCCGGCCCTCGGCGAGATGGCCGTGCAAGTGCCAGAACCGCCACAGCGCCGCGACCAGCCGGAGCGCGACGGGCGCGTCCGCGGCGTCGATCGCACACCGCAGGGCGGCCCGGAGGTTGTCGTGCTCGAGCTCGAGCTCGTCGAGCCATCGCTTCTGCTCGACCTTGCGCAGGTGCGGTTCGGCTCGTTCGGCGACCTCCAGGAAGAAGTCCGCGTGCCGGCCCCGGGTCGAATCGCCTTCGTCGGCCGCGTCGAGCCGCTCGACGGCGAACTCACGGATCGTCGCCAGCATCGTGAAGCGAACCATTCCGGAATCCGTCGCCAGCCTGGTGACCAGGCTCTTGTCCACCAGGGAGGCGAGCACGTCGATGCCGGCCCCTCCGCCGTTGCCCTCTTCCGAGACGGCCCCGGCGGCCTCCAGCGTCCAGCCACCGGCGAACACGGAGAGACGACGGAACAGATCGCGCTCGGCGTCGTCCAGGAGCTCGTGGCTCCACCCGATGGCCTCGCGGAGCGTCCGCTGTCGGGCCGGGAGATCGACGGAGCCGCCGGTGAGCAGCTCCAGCCGGTGCTCGAGGCGCTCCAGGATGGCCTGGGGCGAGAGCAGCTTCACCCGCGAGGCCGCCAGCTCGATCGCCAGGGGGAGCCCGTCGAGCCGGCGGCAGAGCTCGGCCACGGCCGGACCGTTGGCCTCGGTGATCCGGAAATCGGGATACACGGCGGTCGCCCGCTGGACGAACAGGGCCACCGCCTCATACCCGATCAGGCGGTCCGGTGCGATCGGCTTCCGGGTCTCCGGTAGCTCCAGCGGTGGCACGGGGAGCTCCTGCTCGCCGGTGACGTGCAAGGGCTCGCGGCTGGTCACGAGGACCCGGAGCCGGGGCGAGGCGTCGAGCAGGTCCGCGACCACGGACGCTCCCACGAGCACCTGCTCGAAGTTGTCCAGGACGAGCAGCAGCTCCCGGTCCCTCAGATGCTCCCTCAGGGTGTCCAGGACCGGCCGCAGCCCCTCCGCCCGGGCGCCGACCGCGTCGGCGATGCTGGAGGGGACGAGGCGGGGGTCGGTGATCGGCGCCAGGTCGACGAAGAACACGCCGTCGGCGTAGGTCTCGAGCAGCTCTGCCGCCGCGCGCAGCGCCAGCCGCGTCTTCCCGCTCCCGCCGGGCCCGGTGAGCGTGAGGAGCCCGGGTCCCTGGAGGAGCTTCCCCAAACGGGCCACCTCCCGCTCCCTCCCGACGAAGCTCGTGCGCTGGGTGGGGAGGTTGGAGGGCGTCTCGAGGGACCGGATCGAGGGGAACTCCGACGGCAGGCCTTCCACCGCGAGCTGGTAGATGCGCTCCGGCCGGGCCAGGTCCTTCAGGCGGTGCCTGCCGAGATCGCGCAGACCCACGCCGTCGGGGAGGGCGGGGCCGACGAGCTCGGCGGTAGCGGACGAGACCAGCACCTGGCCGCCGTGCGCCGCCGCCGCGATCCTGGCTGCCCGGTGGACGTCGAGCCCCACGTAGTCGTCACCGCCCACGGCTCCCTCGCCGGTGTGCATCCCCATCCGGACCCGGACGGGGGCCTCCCGAGGCCAGGCTCGTGCGGCCAGGGCCCGCTGGGCCGCTGCCGCGGCGGCCACGGCAGCCGGGGCGCTCCGGAACACCGCGAAGAACGCGTCCCCTTCGGTCCGGAGGTCGATGCCGCCGGCTTCCCGGATGGCCGAGCGGAGCAGGCCGTTGTGATCCTCGAGGACCTTTCGCCATCGATCCCCGAGGGACTGGAGCATCCGGGTGGACCCCTCGATGTCCGTGAGGAGGAAGGTGATCGTTCCGGTCGGCAGCTCGCCCATCCGGGGTGGAGCGTACGTGGTCGGTCCTCCGGATTCCATGTCGTGGCCGGATGCGGCCCCGAGTGGCGCGACCAGCACCCCATGGGGGGACCGGAACTCCTCTACCCTGCATCCGAACGGGGGTCCGCACACCCGGGTCGGGGGCTGGCGATGTTGGAGTTGCTCGGGTTCCTCATCATCCTCCTCGCGGTGTTCGTGCTGCGCCGCCTGCTCGGCATCGAGCGGGGGCGCTGGATCACGACGCTGATCGCGGTCGTGGTGGGGGAGGCCGCAGCCGCCCTGATCGTCCGGTCCATCTACGGAACCTTCTCGGGTGCACCGATCGGAGCGGCGTTCGGCACGTGGGCCCTGGTGATCGTGTTCGCCATGCTGGTCGTCGTCCTGTTCGAGATGCTGAGGGGGCCGGCGGCAGTTCGTCGCCGCAGGCGGATCCCCCACCCGATCAGCGGGACCCGCCAGATGGTGGGGCGAGGGTTTCGGTACCTGCAGGTCGGCCGGATCGCCGTGCGACGGGGCCTTCTGCGGACGGGGGGAGCGGAGGGAGAGGTGGCGGGGGCCCGGTTGGGCCGGTCGCTCCGGGGAGCCATGGAGGACGCGGGCGGCCTGTTCGTGAAACTCGGCCAGGCGATGGCCGACCAGCCCCAGCTGGTCACCCCCGCCGTGGCCGCCGAGCTGGCAGGGCTGCACGACGAGGCCGCCCCCGCGGACCCGGAGGCGGCCCGAGCCGTCATCGTGGAGGAGCTCGGGTCCTCCGAGGAGGTCTTTGCCGAGATCTCCTCCACGCCCCTCGGTGCGGCGTCGATCGCCCAGACGTACCTGGCGCGGCTCCGCGATGGCCGCGAGGTGGTGGTGAAGGTCCAGCGGCCGGGCGTCGCGGAGTCCGTTCGGGGGGACCTCGACATCCTGCGCCGCCTCGCCGACCGACTGGACCGCCGGACCACGTGGGCCCGGTCGATCGGCCTCAAGGAGCTGATCGCGGGCTTCGACGAACGGACCCGCGAGGAGCTCGACTTCCGCGTCGAGGCGGCGAACGGGATCGCCGCCCGGCGGGCCCTCCACGATTCGGACCCAGTGCGGGTCCCCGAGGTCATCGACGGGTACACCACCGCGCGGGTGCTGGTGCAGGAACGGGCCGAGGGCCGGAGCATCGGCGCCCCGGCCATCTTCGAGGGCTGGGATCCCGAGCGCCGGCGGACGCTGGCCGACGGGCTCCTGTCCCTGACGCTGCGACAGATGATGGGCGGGGAGCCCTTCCACGCCGATCCCCATCCGGGGAACGTCTTCCTCCGGCCCGACGGCCGGCTCGAGCTGATCGACTTCGGCTCGGTCGGCCGGCTCGATCCCTACGAGCGCGCGGGACTCACCGACATGCTGCATGGGCTGCACGCGGAGGACCCCGCGCTGCTGCGAGAGGGGGTGCTGCGGATCGGCGCGACCACCCACCGGATCGACGAGGACGCCTTCGACCGCGAGCTCGCCCGGCTGCTGTCGAGGAGCCTCGGGCCGGACGGCACGCTGAGCCCCGATCTGTTCGAGCGGGTCCTGTTCGTCCTCCGCGACTTCGGGGTCGTTCTTCCCAGGTCCACCACCACGCTGTTCCGGACGCTCGCCACCCTGCTCGGAACGCTCAGGGTGATCTCCCCCGGCTACCAGGTCGTCGAGGCCGCCCAGCGCGTGGGCGGCCAGGCCGTGGCGGGGGAGCAGCCGGCATCGACGGTGTCCGACCTGATGCTGAAGACGGCGATGACCAACGCGTTGATCCTTCGCCGCGTGCCGCAACAGGTCGATGCCATCGCCCGAAGCCTCGTGCACGGCGAGCTGCGGACGCGGGTGAGCCTGCTCTCGGAGGCCGAGGACGTCCGCGTGGCCAAGGGCATGGTGAACCGGCTCGTGATGGGCATCGTCGCCTCCGCGCTGGCGCTCTCGTCGGCGATCATGCTGTCGTCGGGCTCGGCGCCCGCCCTCGGCGGGTTCCGAGTGGTGAACGTCCTCGGCGCCATCGGGCTGTTCTTCTCCGTCCTCCTGCTCCTGCGGGTCGTGGTCCAGATCCTCCGGGATCGCGGCTGAGCTGGATGTCGGCGAGGGAGCGCGGCACGTCACGCGTGTTCCGCCGGCGCGCGTTCGACGCCTGGATGTCGCTCGGGGGGCTGCTCGCCTTCTCCGCCGCGGCCGTGGTCGCTCACGGCGGCCGGGTCGGTCCCGCGGAGCGGGCCGTCTTCCGCGCCGTCAACGGGCTGCCCGAGTGGCTCTCGCCGCCGATGGTGGCGCTCCAGTACCTCGGCACACTCGTCGTCGGGCCACTCGTCGCCGTGGCCGCGGCCGTGCTCCGGCGGTGGCGGCTGGCGGGCGCCGCGGCGGCCGCCACCGTGCTCAAGCTGGTCGCGGAGCGACTGGTGAAGATGGTCGTTCACCGGCAGCGCCCGGGGACCACGGTGCCCGGTGCGATCCTGCGGGGCGACGTCCCACCTCGAGGCTTCGCCTTCGTGTCGGGCCACGTGGTTCTCGTTGGCGCGCTCGCTGCTGTTGTCACGCCATATCTGCGGGGACGGTGGAAGGTCGTTCCCTGGATCGTCGTCGCAGCGGTGGGATTCGGGCGCGTCTACCTGGGCGCGCACGATCCCCTCGACGTGGTGGGGGGCCTGGGGTTGGGGTTCGCCATCGGCGGCGGGCTCAACCTCGCGCTGGGAGTGCCGGACACGCCGACGGCCGCGGGGCCCGGGCAGCCCGCGACCGGCAGCGACCTCGATCCGACCCTGCGGGGCGAACGCGGATGAGGCGTCCGCGCCGCTCGCCTACGGGTCAGGGGACTTCGGCCATGGGGTCCACGCCGGTGTCGGTCAGCGGGGACGCCAGCACGCTGCGCTCCTCGGGGGCGTGCCGGAGGATGCGGTCGGCGTAGGAGGCGACGGTCTCCTCGAGGCCGACGTCCCGGCCGGCCGCCTCCGACAGGAACCACCGGTGCTCGAGGAGCTCGTGGAACAGCTCGGCCGGCTCGAGCCTCCCCCGGAGGTCGTCCGGGATGGCCTCGATCGTCGGGTCGAACACCTCGGTGAGCCACGAGTACGCGGCGATCGCCTCGGGCACGGGCCTCCCCCTCGTCTGCTCGAGGTGGACCCGGTGACAGGAGATGTCGTTGAGCAGCCGGCGGGCCTGGTTCTCCTGGACCTGGAGGCCGGTCAGGGAATGGAGCCGCCGAGCGTGATGGCCGGGCTCGACCACGACCGGGTGCAGACGAAGCTCGTAGCCGTCGGGGTCACCGATCAGCTCCAGCTCTTCCACGTCGAACCCGAGCGCGTTCAGGCGGGAGAGCCGCTCGTCGATGCGGTACCGCTCGTCGGGATCGAAGACCTGGTCCCCGGTCAGCTCGTCCCACAGCGACCGGTAGCGAGGCCGAAGGTCGGCCGCCGTATGTTCCGGGTCGATGGACTCGGGCAGCGTGCCGGCGGCCATGAGGTCCAGGAGCTCGCCGAGGATGTTCTGCTCCGCGATCATCAGGTCCACCTCGCGCTGGCCATCGGAAAGCCGCGGATGGAGCTCTCCGGTCTCGGCGTCCACCAGGTACGCCGCGAGCGCGCCTGCGTCCCGCCGGAAGAGGGTGTTCGACAGCGAGCAGTCCCCCCAGGAGAACCCGGCCAGGTGCAGGCGGACCAGCAGGTTCGCCAGCGCGTCCAGCAAGCGGTCGACCGGATCGACCATCCCCCGCCGTGTGAACAGGCTCCGGTAGGGGAGCGAGAAGTCCAGGTGTCGCGTGATGAGGACGGCTTCGAGGTCCTCCTCGCCGGCCCGGTCGATGACGCCGCCTTCCCCGGAGGTCGTCGTCCGCTCGGTCACGACGCCCACGACCTCGACCACGGGGATCGACACCTTCGACAGCTGTGACAGCAGCCGGTACTCGCGCTGGGCCAGGTGACGCGGGAGCTCCTTCAGCGCGTACAGCGCCCCGTCGTACTCGACGAAGCGCACGACGTGCCGGAAGATCCCCCTCGGGACGTCCACGAACCGCTCGCTCCGCCACTCGGCGAGCGGAAGATGCCAGGGCAGGTCCAGGAAATCGGGGTGCCCGGTTCGCTTCACCATCTGGAACTTCACGTCAATCCCTCCGGGAGGTGCAACGCGATCGTGGCCTCGACCATGCCCGAGGACGGAAGGTTACGCGGGACGTCGCGCACCGCGTCCTCCGTCACACCGAGAGCTCGATGTCCAGCTCGCCGAGCACGTCCTGCCATACCAGGACGTGCTGGTAGACGCTGTCGATCAGCGTGCCGTCGAGATCGAACAGGAAAGCCTGGCGGCGCTCCACGGAACCTCCCGGTCCGGCGACGAGCGTACCCCCGTGAGCCCTCGGCCGGGCCGACGATGAGCGCCCGGCTCGCGTGAACCGCGGGGAAGATCACGCCGAGCGATGGCCGGACGGATCGATGCTCGAGAGCTGGCGCGCCGGGTGGCCACGGTGCTCGACCCCCGCATGGGAATGGCGGTGGCCAGGACCGGCGTCATCACGCCGCGCCGGGCCGCGGCGGCCTGGCTGGCCTCGCCCTGGCTGGTCGGCCGGGGCGCGTCGCTCGGGATCCTCTCGCACATCAACGCGCTGGACTCGCCGTCCCGCCCGGCCATACACGATCGAGCCGGGACGCTGACCTGGCGCCAGGTGGAGGACCGGAGCACCCGCCTGGCCCGCGCGCTGGAACGGCTGGGGCTGGGGTCCGACGCCACCGTTGCGACCCTCGTCCGGAACGGCCGCGAGGCGGTGGAGGCCATCCTCGCCGCCCAGAAGCTGGGGATCACGGTAGCGCCCCTCAACACGTGGGGACGGGAGGGGGAGCTGGCCGAGCTGCTCGAGCGGCTGCGTCCTCCGGTCCTGGTGGCCGACCCCGCTCACGCCCGGCCGATCGCCGGGGCAATCCCCGAGCGCACGGCAGTCGTCTTGACCGGCGAGCAGTACGAGAACCTCCTGGCCGCGGAGTCGGGCCTGCCGCTGTTCCCGCTTGCCGTCCCGCGGCGACACGGCTTGATCGTGATCCACACCTCGGGAACGACCGGGACGCCGAAGGCCGCCGCCCGCAGCGCCCGGTCGAGCGGTCCGCTCGCCGTCGCCGGCCTGCTCGCCACCCTGCCGGTGCGACGGGGCGACGTGATGGTGTGCCCGGCACCGCTGTTCCACTCCTTCGGGCTGCTGGTCATGAGTTCCTAAGGGAAGTCAAGGGCATCACGCGACTCTCTCCGTCGTCTTACCGGTACGGTTCGCAGAGGACGGGCCGGACGCCGGAGCGGCTCTGGTCGACTTCTGATCGCGCCGGTCCGTCCGTCCCTTGAGGTGC